>ENA-OPBF01000390-OPBF01000390.1-human-gut-metagenome-genome-assembly--contig:-NODE-390-length-35526-cov-3.384286_pt1 | contig 35526 bp, 51 predicted proteins | sample MGYA00241067_ERZ501450 | MGnify/ENA primary metagenome ERZ501450 (study PRJEB25962, sample SAMEA2042516) | human gut metagenome | biome: human gut; feature: human-associated habitat; material: faeces... | reverse complement strand
TAAGTGGTTTCGAAGTTGCCGCCGCTTTCAATTCTGCCAAAATCTCGGCTTTCAACGCTGCCTTTTCCTCGGCACGGGCTTTGGCGTCCGCCTCGGCTTTCGCTTTGGCATCGGCTTTGGCTTTTTCCTCGGCGGCTTTGGCTTTTTCTGCCTTTGCCTTTTCGTCCGCCTCGGCTTTCGCTTTCATGTACTCGTTGGGGTCGTGCAATACGGTAATCGTGTAACCCTGTTTTTTAAGGTTCTCGGCAATGCTATTTTCATAGCCTTTTTTGCCGAACTTTTGAATACGGGGGATTGACAAACGTTTACCCGTTTCGCTGTCGAACTTCTTAATTTCGATAATGCAATGATACAAATGTTTCTCATTGTCCGGGACAATGTAATTTTCGGGCGTAACGTCGATAATCGCAACGTCTTTAGTTTTGCCCTCGCTTACTTTCACTCGCATAGCTTTAATTTATTTGTTAAACTTCCAAATATACTTTCCGGCTGTTTTATATCTACCAATACAACACGCACGTATATTTTGATACGCAATTCCTGTAATCGTTTGAGCATCTGTTAATGTCGCATAAGTAGCAATATAATTACCGCTTAAATCATATTGATTAACAGAAACTCCACACGCTTTACGCATTGCATGTTTTCGGTTAGCGATTGATAATTCAAAATTAATGTTCTCTCTTTGAGTACACCAACGTAAATTATCAATTCTATTATCCGTTTTAATGCCGTTGATATGGTCTATATAATTTTTGCCGTCAATTCTAACTAAAAATGTATCAGCAACTAATTTATGAACATGATATGTTTTTTGTTTATGGTTAGCATATAAAGATAAAACAGCATAACCCATATTGTTGATATAAGGCTTTAGTAATTTGATTTTCCCTTTTTTCAAACTACGAATACGCCCTAATGTACTAACTTGGTATATGCCGGAATAACCTTGTATATCCTGCCAAACCTCACTACTTAACATTGTGTTCATTTGCGTAATCGTTAAATTTACTTGTTATAAAATTTATCTTAGAGTTGAACGGCATATTATACCCAAACTCTAACACGTTCAAATATTCACGTTCAAATCTGCGTACAAAGTTAGCAAAATTCAACTTTATACGCATATCGTTTTCGCTGATAATCTGTTTGTCGTACAAATCCAATACCTCGTTACGGGTCAAATGTCGGTACGGTTCCAATTCCGCCAACGTCAACATACGTTGCAATTGGGTTGGATTGTTCCGGTATTCCGTTTCAATGATTTGGTTTTGTAGGGCGTCTAATTCCGCCTCGCTTGCGCCGCTTTCCTTTGCTACCTTGTAACGTTCCCGTAACTCCGTTGCGTTGGATAAATAAAACTCCGTGCCGTAATTGACTTTTGCAGAAACGAACAAACCGCCATACCTCAAACGGCAAACGGTTTCATCGACGAATTGTTGCGCCGCCTCAAATCCTTTCTTTACTCGGTTTAATACCGTGCTTTGGCTCTCAAAATTCGCCTGTATTTGTTGCTCGTTCAATGCGTCCCGTGTGGTTATTTCCTCGTTGGTTCCAACAACCGACGTAATAATGTCATTCTTTAGGCGGTTTTCTTCCTCAACGTTATAATCCAAACTCCCACGGTCAACGGTTAGCATTTGCACCGGGTTACGCAAATCGGGTTGTTTATCCCCGTCCGGTATTGGTATTTCAACGAACGAACCGACGCCGTTAATACGACTATCCCCGCATTTGGGGCAACGCATCAAAAGCCCGGCGGCGTCCAATCTGTAAAACCCTTGTTTGTCTTTCAAAAACCCACCGTCGCAATAATCGCCATTTTCGCCGTTACTGAAATCGCAACTTTGTTCATACCCGGAATAAATCGGATATGCACCGTACAAATCTAAATGTCGCTTACTGATATGGTAAAACAAAAACCAATCCAACGCCTCCAATTGTTTGGTTAGCGGGGATTGCTTAACCTCGGGTTCCGATAAACTCAACGGTTCATTCCAAAAGAAACGGGCGGGACAATAACCGACGTCGTGCGGGTTATCAATCAGCAATTCGCCGATATTGTGGTTTTTGTCCTCTCTGAAAACTCTATAACGTTCGTCGTCAATTACTGCGATACGTTCGCCGTCCTGCCTAAATATGATATAATCCATTACCCCCGTCGTCGGGTTGGCTCTGTAATCAATCACGGATGCAATAGGCAACCAATAGAAATACGGTTGCGGGTATTTGTCGGCGGGGGTTTGTTCGCTCGGCATATCGACAATTAGAACGCTATTTATTTCGGTTTGGAAAAACTCCCATCCTTTTGTACTCCAAATTTCCGGTTCGTGTAATACGTCTTGGCGGTAATATTCCCAATCGTCCCTTTGTTCCGGGTTTTGGAACTGATAATTGAACGCCGGGTTACGACCGTCAAAAATCCGGCTCAACTTATCAAAACAAACGCCCGTTACCTCGTTTGTCTTAACGGGGTAACGGAACAATGTTTTGAACATCTTAAACTTATCATGCGGCAATAGGTTAGAAACAAATGCCATAAAATCCGTAATCGGTTGGCAAATGTCAAACGACGTTATACGGGTGCGGGCGTGAAAATTAATGCGCTGTTGGTGATAAATAGCCTTATTTATCGTTTTGCGCTTTTTCGGCTCCGTTATCCGCTTTTTTATTTCGTTTATATCCAATCCCATTGTCTTTGTCAAATTTAAAGTCTGAATTTTCCGGCAATCTCCAACCGCCATTATTAGGCATTCGCAAAAGACGTTCGGCGTGCGTAATCTCGAATTGTTCGGTTACGTTCAATGTATCATTGATTAACGCAACCTTTTGTACTTTCGCCGCCATATCGTCAACCTCCAACGGTAACTTTTAAATCCGTCAACGGATTAAATTTCGGTGCAATGATTGTGAGATTGTCGGAATAGTTAGGCAAAAACGCCCATTGTATTGCGTTGCTGTCCGGGGCTTCTAATCCGCCATGCGTTTTGTCGCCAATGAACAACGAACGGATAGGAATAGGATAATACGTTGTCTTTACCGTTTCATCCTGTATTGCTTCAATACTTCCGTTTTCGTCAAACAGATAAACGCCCAAATTGTCCGCCCAACTTTCGCATTGCAATTCTTTCATTGCCTTAATTACTGATTGGGGGATTTTACGCATTACGCCCGTGAACGGGTTCGGTTCACGCCCTATAATTTCCTCAACGCCTCCCAATGTTTCGTTACCGCCTCCAAATGTTCGGGCGGCTCCGGCTTCGTTGGTCGGGGCTTGGATATACGGGGAAACGACAATCTTTGTACTATTATCCGCCGTCAACAACGGCGTCCATGAAGCAAGCAAAGTAATTGCCTTTTCGCTCGTAAAACTGTTTTTGCTTCCATCGTCTTTGGTTAGACGCTGAAACGCTACCTTTTGGATTTGCCCGAAACTTTCGGCGCATTTTACGGCGGGAATATCGGGCAATGAAGCCGCCGCCGGACACTTACAAGTAATCATACTCTTTAAATTTTAACGTTAAAAATTACATTTGTTACCTCGTTGGGCTGTCCCTTTGCCCTCTGTATAACTTCTACGTTGCAAAATTATAAATTTTTTCCGTTATAAACTTGCATATCTCAATAAATTGTTAGTTACGACGTTTAACGCCTCGGTTTGCGTGTGCGTATGGTTGTATATTACCGTCGGCAATCTCTTTTTCGTAAATCCCGGTTAATCCATCCTCCGGGTCGTCGTGCGTGTTCGCATCGAAATTGCGCAAAAAGGTTGTAACATGGTCGTAAATCGCTTTGTACCGGGTTTCCCAACCGAACGGCATAATAATACTTTGATTTACCATTGCGGACGCCGTAATTATCCGGCTTTCCTTATTGCCGCCTTGATAAAACGGGTCTGTCATTGCCCGCATTTTCTTTTTAATAACCTTTTCGTAACCCGCACCGCCGTTGTTACTCTCAACCCATACTTTTTGCGTGCCGTTCCTGTTAATCATTGCCGGAACGGTTACGGTTGTTACGTCCGTGTTTTCGTCCGTCATTTCCATATCGGTAATTAGGGCGAATAATAACGGTTCCATCCGTTTTGTCTTTTCGTTGAAAACCATGTTGTCGGATTTATAGACGTCATACGTGGCGGCAAACAAAAGGTCGTCGCCCTCATCGGCAACGTCAATGTATGCGCCGGAACGTATGTACGTGCCGTAATCGGATTTTTCAACCCATGTTTTGAACGGTTGATATAATCGACCCTCGGCGGAACCGGGGTTGCCTTGATAGAGGCATTGAAATTGTACCGGGTCTAATGCTTTTTGCGCTTCCAACTTTTGCTTACTATGTCGGCTTTCCCATAATGCCGCCCCCGGTTCCCGTGGGTCTATCTCGGTCGGTTCCCCGGTTTTCAATCCCTCAAAATTTATGCGCACCCACGCCCCCGGCGTTACGTTCTCTAAATCCGCCCAACACTTAACATCAATAATCGTTTCGCCGCTCTTTTCAATGCGCCCTATCAAATCGTCGTCGTGCCATCGGGTAAATACTATTAATTCCTGCGAATCGTTGTGTAAACGGGTGCGTACAACGGTCGTGTACCATTTCCACGCCGCCGCCCGCACTATCGGGCTGTTACCCTCGGCGTAATCCTTATAAACGTCGTCCAATATCGACACGTCCACGGTTTTAGAAGTCAACGAACCGCCACGCCCCACAACACGCAACGACCCCTTACGCCCGACCATTTCGATAACATCGGAATTGCGCAAATAGGTATTCGCCATTGTTACGACGTTCGACCCATTTAAGTACGTGCCGGGGAATAATTCACGATACCGGGGCGTGTCGATTATTCGTTGAACGTCCCGGTTAAAATCCCGTGCGATTGTCGCCGCATACGAACCGATACATATTTTGCGGTCGGGGTCTAACCCCAACATAAATGCGGGTAATTTACGGCTCGACCCCTCCGATTTGCCATGTTGGGGCGGTTGTTGTACAATCATCTTTCGTATTTTGCTGTGTGCGAACATATCCAACAACGTATAATAAACGACGTGGAACGGCTCTAATACTAAATCCGGTTGCATATACCGGGCAAAGTTGATAAGGCGTTTACGGGCGGCGGCTTTAACAAGCAAATCCGGTTGTTGCCGGATTGCGTCGTACATCTGCAATAATTGTTCGTTGTTCATTGCTTTGCTCCTTTCTCCCATTTAGAACACGCCCGGCGACCTCGGACAATGTAAAATTCGTAATGCGGGCAACGTAAACAAATCGGGTTCCCGTTTAAATCCCGGTGTCTATGGTCGTCCGTTATCCATTCGGAAAAACGGCACGTGTCGCAAATCTCGGTTTGCCATTCCGGTTGCTTGGTTCCCGGACGGGGTGCGGTTACTCTCTTTGCCATTATTGCGCCCCTCCTTTCTCCAACAATGCCTTTTGATATTCGGCAGATTGCAGTTTATCAGCCAACGCAAACAACATATCGTCCGGGATTGCCTTAACGTCGTACTTTGGTTTATCGTCGTCGGTCGTGGCGTTATATCCGGGTATCTCAATTTTAACGGGTGCATCAAACCCTAACATTTTTGCCCTGCGTTGCTGAATGTTCAAAAGCAAATCCAAAAACCGGGGGTTCCCGGCGGACGTTTCGGTTGCGGTTTCATTGTACCCGTAATATTCTGGGTCGCCGTCCTCGGCATCGGTTTTGATTGGTCGCCCTTTGTTGGTTTTCTCTTTGGTGCGCATCTTTCCGGTTTTCGACGCCTCCCACGCCTCCCATGCTTGTTGCTCCATCTTATCCAATTTGCGCAATTCTTGTGTAACGTATTCGTCGATATTATCCAACCGTTCCCGTTTCCACTCAATAAGGCATTGTTGCAAATCGTAATAAACCATTTGAAAGGTTATTGTATAACCCATTCCACGCGCGGACAAATCCCGGTTCAATGCGTCCGCAATTTCCCGGTACGAATACCCACGCAAAAACAAATCGGAACAAAACCGAATGTCGTAAATTCGTTGTTCCTCGGAACGTTTATTATAACCTAATGGCTTCTTTCTCTTTTTCATAGTCAAACCTCCTTTGCTGTCAAATCGTACTCCCATACATAGCCGCCCGCCGTTTTATATACTCCTTTACAACATCGGGTAATCGTTATATTTTTTATTCCCGTTTTTCTTTCCGCTTCCCTTATGGATTTATACCGGGCAATTTCGTTTCCGGCTTTTGAACGTTGTATTACAGCTTTAGCAATTTTATTATGTTTGCCGTTATATGTATTATTATACTGATTATCGCACCACTCCAAATTATTGGCATTATTATTAAACTTGTTTTCGTCCTTATGATTTATTTGTTTCCGGTTATTTAGATTTTGAATAAATGCCATTGCAACCAATCTATGAACCAACAACGCATTTGGTTTACCGGACTTCGATAACCTTACTTGCAAATAACCCTTGCCGCTTATAGTTGGTTTTAGCAACTTGGTTTTTCCTGTCCTCCCATAATTGAGGCTTTTTACATTACCATAATTGGATATTTGGTAATTCTCAAAACCGGGTATATCTTTCCAAACTTCCATATATCTTTTTTGCAAAGGTAACAAATGTTTTTCGATTGCAAGTTATTTGCGTGGAATTTCCATTTTAAGAGGCTTTTGTTATTAACTCAATACTTTTATCGTCTTAATGGTTATCTTTTAACCACGGGGCAAATTTACGGGTTTTCCGGGGCATTGCCAAACCTTTGTTATCTCATGTACATAAACGGCAAAACCCCGGCTTTGTTTCCGGGGCTTATTGCCTATTATCCTATACCGTTTTCGTATCTCCCATTTGAGCAACGAAAATAATGTTGCGTTCCACGGGGGTTGGTGTATTCCGTTCCCCCTTTCATTTCCTTTATTGCCAAACATACCGGGGCGAGCTTTCCATTTACCGGAAATTCCGGGTTAAAATATCGACACGTTCCGCATATCTTTTCGGGGCGTCGATTATCCGGGGCGCATCCGGTCGGCATATTGGGAATTTCCGACGAACATTTATTTTTCATTGCGTCGCCCTCCTTTCCGTTTATTCTTTGCCCGGCGTTTATCCCGTGGATTCTTTTTCAAATCGGCCCGTTGGATTTGTATTTCGGAACCGGGGAACATATCAGCAAAGAACGCCGCCATTGCTTCCACTTCTTTTGGTACGTCGAACGCCTCCGGTTTTCTGTATTCTTTCCCTCCGGGTTGGGCTTTCCCTTGTAAGGTTCGGCGCAATGTACACGCCGGGCAATCGCAATCGTCTTTCCCCGGTTCCGGGGCGTTTGCCATTTTTTCCCGTAATTGGTTGGCTTTCCCGTATGCGTTTAACGCATCAATGGCAACATCTGCTAAAATCCAATCGTTCGTATTCATTTTGGCGTCGATACCGTGGCGGTTAATCAATGCCGCCAATTCTTGTGCAAAACTTTTTTCTTTCATCGCTCTATTATTTTTTGGGTTTATATTCTTGGCAACGGAAATCTCCGCACCTTTGTTCAGATTTGAACGCCTCACAATAACCGTTCCCGTTTACGTCCTCATACATGAAATTGGAACAATCGCCGCAACCTTTGTTTGTGGGTTCCTTTTGGGTATTTTCGACGGGATTGTTTTTAGGTTCAAATTCTCGTTTAAAATCCCGTTCCGGGCGGGCGGTAAATCGTCCGTTCAATTCCCGGATAATGTACCAACTTTCCGGCACGTCAACGAATATGCCGTTGCCATCGGGAAAAGAAAACATTGCTTTGCCGTCCGGGGTGCGGGGCGTCGTAACCGTTCCGCCTCCGGTAAATTTCAAAACGTCGTTCACGTTGTCCCGGCGAAATTGGATTGCGTCAACCTCTAACAAGGTGCGACAATACCGGGTTCCCGCCGTGGCGTCCGGGTCAACTAAACGGGTGCGCATTTCCTCCGGGTATTCCTCCGGGTCGTACTTCATAAAAACCGACTGCCTACCATCGGCATAAAAGAACTCAATAAGACGGTCGCCCAATCGTCCCCGGATTGCCTGTTTTAACGCCTCAATCCTTTGTCCCTCGGCTTTATCGTTTCCCTCGCTTCCATTTTGCGCCCAACTCAAACGTATTGAGGTATCGGACGCCGTAACCTCAATTTCTTGTTTTGTTATGTCCTCAATCATTGCGCACATATCGCAATCAAAGGGGCTTAATACTTGCTTATTCATTGCTATTTTTTTTAATTGTTCTTACTGCGTTACTCTTTGGATATGCCAACCGCCAAAAAATCGTTTTTCGGTCGGTGCGGCTGTATTTATCACATTTCAGATTTGCCCCGGTGCAAATATCTTTTCCAATCTTACAACGAACGCAACGTTGACAAAATAATGTTCCGGGGCTATCTGCCAACCGTTGTGCGGCGGGCGTCCATAATGTAGCAATTAAAACCGCACCGTTGACAATTACCCGTTCGCCGGGCTTATACTCTCTTTCCCGGTCGAACGGTTCGGGTTGCTTTACTCTCATTCTTTGCCCGCTTCGTTTACATAGTCAAACAATGCGTCCAAATCTTCCTTTGCGCCTTTTACGCAAATTCGTACCCTATCGCCGCCCGCTAATGCGGTTTCGACAATCTCGCAATTATACCGGGGGGCGTTTATCTGTATCATTGCCGCCGTGGTATTCGTTACAAACTCGTTTCTTTCTTCCATGCTCTCGGATTTTTGAAGTAAATAAAATGTTTCCGTTGGTTCGTTCTCGCTTTGGCACGCCCCCAACAAAAGCGTTGCCAAAGATAACAATAAAATCTTTGCTTTCATCGTTTTACCTTTCTTTTAATCCATATAAACCGTATGCCAATGCCGACAAACAATATTTTCGCCTCAATGTCAACGTAACGGTCGTAACCGTTGACCGCATCCACAGACACGCCGGGAATAATAAACCAACTCTTATATTTCCAATATTCCCGGACGTAAACAGATACGCCAACCCGTCCGATATGAAACCCAATTTGCGCCGTATGTACGTCGCCATTGTTGCGGATAATTCCAACTTGTTTTTTACTCATTTCCTTTTCTGTTTAATAATTCGTAACTCTGTTTATCAACTACCAACGCCCGTGGGTATTCGGTTATTACGCCTTTGGTATATACGAGATTATAGATACCCAATTGCCCCTTAATTGGAAACTCAACTACCCGGCGGGGGTTCCGCATCAGCCAACCGAACCCCTTTGTAATGGATTTACGTTTTTCGGGCGGTATGCGGGTATTCTCCCAATCTTCCGGGGTAAAATCGGCGACGGGCTTAACGTCGTACAACTCAACCAATCCCAACGTTACCCCGTTTTCATATCCCGGAATTACGGGATTAGCGGACGAACAAACCATTAAATCGCCCCGGTACGGCGTGTTTTTGCTTCGTACCTCAATACATTTTTCGCCGTAAACAATCCCGTTGTCCTCATACGCCGCCGTTACCAACTGCGTTGCATACGGATTTTTAACGGTTAATGCACGCCAACGGTCGTGCAATTTCGGTTTATAATCTTTGTTGTTATACTGCATTTTGCAACCTCCTTTTAATTTTTCGCAAACGCTTTATTTCCTCGGCGATTGCTTGTTTATCCTTTTCCAATTGTTCAATCAAAACGTCGGGATTATTACCCCGGTTCCATGCTTTGATTAACTCGCTATTTTTGGCGTTCCAATTTGCGCCCGTTTCGATTTTATGCCCGCATTTTTTACATTTCCCCCAGCACAATTAAATGAACTATAACCGCAATTATATATTTCTATATCATCGCAACCGCATTTAACGCATGGATAAACGTATATTTTACGGGTCGTTGTTTCTATAACTTCATGTTCTGCCATTGTCGAATAAATTATAATTAGCCGGGACACAATAACCGGGCAATGTTTCCCGGTCAATCCCGGACGCTCTTACAAAACTATCTTTCCAATATATCCGGGGTGTTTTGTCCGGGTGCGCCTCCCAATAGTCGAACACGTCGTTGTAAAACGTCAATGTTTCCCGCTTGGTATATCTGCAACCGCTTTGCAATCCAATCTTAAACAAGTCAACAAAGGGGTACGACAAAGCAATTACAGAAAACGCCCGGTCAAACATTCCCACGGGGATTGGTTCCACGCTCGCAAAGGTACGGAACCCGTGGCGTTTTGCCCGCACCAATGCGTTTATCCGCATCCGGTTTGGGCTTGCTTTGGGTTCCAATTCGTCGCATCCGGTCAACGTGGAACCAATGGCAATACGGGATTTGTCCCAACCCTCGGACGCCTCGGCAAAGTCGATTAAAATATTGATACCCTCGGCGCATTTACTCAATACCTTTACCGGGACGCCGTGGCGTTGACAAACGCCGATTGCTTGGCGGGTCAACCTTTGCGTTTCCGGCAATAACGGGTCGGTCGTGAACGAAAAGAACAACCCCGTTTTTTGCAATTCGTCCTTATGCTTCAACAACTCATTCGTAAATATATCCAATGCGTATGGATATTCCCGTAATGCCTTTTTCAATTCCGGGGTATTGCCGCCCAACACTTTTGCGCCCCGCCCTTTGCGCAAATAACAATACGTGCATCCGTTGGAACAACCAACGTAAAAGTTGGCGGCGTTCTCGGCATATTCCCCGGCTTTTCCCTTTGGGCTGCAAATAACCCGTCCGTTTATCGCTCCCATGCTCAAACAGATTAAAACGGTAAATCGTCGGTTCCGTCGGGGGCGGGTGCATCCGGCACGGGCGGCGGCGAGGCTTGCGTTCCGGCTCCGGTTCCTTTGGGCGTCAACATTTCCATATCGGTTGCAACAATTTCGGTAATATACCGTTTCACGCCCTGCGCATCGTCATAACTCCGGGTTCTTAATTCCCCCTCAATATAAAGTTTATCGCCCTTTTTGACGTACTGATTGGCGACCTTTGCCAACCCGTTTTGCAATACGACGTTATGCCATTCGGTACGCTCCGGGATTTGCCGCCCGTCCTTTGTGGTATAACCTCGTTTCGTGGTTGCCAACGAAAAGGTCGCCACGCAACCCCCGTTGTCGAACTCCTTAAAATCCGGGGATTTCCCGGTATGTCCCATCAAAATAACCTTGTTTACACTCATACAAAAAACGCTTTAATTATCCAAACAATGATACTATACAACGCCCACATATAAGACGCAACCGTTAACGTCACGAACGTGTATAACGCAATTTTAAATCCGGTTTTTGATTTTATTTTCATGTCACTTGAATTTTATGCAATCCAACAAATATTGTTTCTTATTGTCCGACCATCCGGCGGCATGGTTTATCGCTTTTCGGTCGTCGTCGTGTACGAACTCACAAACCCAACCGCCGACGCTTGATTTTTGAACTAATCGAACCAATTTACCAACAATGAAAGAACGCAATTTGTAATAACCTGAATTTTCGCCAACAAACAAAACCCGTCTTTCTGCATTTATTTCGGGCGGATTTTCGATTTGCGGTCGTTTCTCCCTTTCCGGGTATGTTTGTACCCGTCTGAAATCATTTTTGATTGAACGGCGGGAAATTGCCCTGTAATCGGGTGTTATTTTTTTCGTCCTCATATTTTCAAACTTCTGTATTCGTTTTTAAGCAATTCAATAATCCGGACGTTGCCCGGATATATACGCATTTTCGTTTTATCCCCATTCTCCCAACATGAATGATGTTCAAAACATAGTATATTTATATTTCTTGCATCATGCGCCATTTCGGGAAACGCTCCACGGGCCAATATATGCGAACAATAAACGGCGGAATAATTCCGTAACGGCTTTAAACATTCCTCGCATCTGTGCGGCTTATGCTCCCAAACCCACCGGAAAAACCGTTCGTTTGCCTGTGGGATATTCCCACGACCAAAAACGCAATGCCCGAACAATTCCCGTTGGATTTCGACACGCAACCGAATATCCATTGTAAACCGCTTGTAATCCAATAGGGGGCAAAACCCCCTATCGGTTACAAATTGGTATTCTTCCCGGTCTGTTAGCAATATCGGCTCCATTGCTTACATATCCGCCGTTTCGTCCTCCGGGTCGTCCTCGTTAGCCGGGTCGCCGACCTCCGGGAACAATCCGTCCTCCTTTTCCGGCTCTGCGACCAAACCCGGTGCGGGTTCGCCGTCAGCCCCGAACAATTCCAATTGCGCCTTTTTGCCTTTGAACAAAAATGCGTAAACCTCGTTTTCAATGTCCGCAACGATTTCTTCCAATTCCTCCTCAAAACCGAACGTTTCAGTATTGAATTTAAGGCGGGGCGAATTGATTGCGGTTTTTTGATTGTTCGACACGGTAAACAATCCGGTTAAAACAACCCCTACGTTATCGTCTTGACCGGAAAAGGACACGCCCCGAACCTCTATGTTTTTCAACATTTCGTCGGCAAAATCCCGTGATAACTCGCTTTGCTTTTTGGTTGCTTTGAAATCGGACGTTTCAACCATTGAAAGAAAGGACGTAATATTAAAAATCCGTCCCATGATTGGGCGCAAACGGTCGAAACAATCCCGCAAATCCGGGTGTATGTCCTTTGCACTTTCGACGTGGTATTTGTTCGTGTAACTCTCATTGCCGATTGTTTCGGTAACTTCATAATGCACGTCTAACCCGCCGTCCTTTAATGTCTTTACTTTCGACAATGCAAACGCCTTTTCACTTGGTATTAACATAACGTTTGCGGCTTTTTTTTCTTCGTTCATATTATAATATTATTTGTCGCCGGGAATCCGCCCGGCACGATTTAATCAAAATTCGTTTTCGTCCAACAATTCCCGTGTCTTACTATTCGACGGAACCGCCGGGCGTTCCGGTTCCGGGGTTGGTTCCGGGACGGGTTCCCCGGTTCCGATTGGTTCCGTTACCGGGTTGGGGTCGTGGAACTCAATATTGCGCCCGCCTTTGGGCTTTTCCGGCTCAAATTGGGCTTTGAGTTGTTCCGCCGGGTATTCCTTTTGCGCTAACTCAATAATCCCCAAATTAACCAATTCCGGGACGCAACGGCGCAACGCCCTTATGTCCTCTAATGCGTCATGCGCCGGGAATGTTTCGCCGGGGAATAACTTACTATATAATTCCTCTAATTTGGGATATTTTCCCGGTCGCCCGTTTGAATACAATGCGCCGACAAACTTAATTGTTTTCATCATTGTATCAATGCGTTTACCCTTATGTAATGCGTCCTCAACATGTGCGTCGTAATATTCCCGTCCACAATAGCGCAAAACGTTTGCTTTTAACATTGAACTATCAAAGTAAATGTTGTGCGCACATACAAGCGGGGCGGCGTTGGCATCCGCTAAAAATTCGTCCACAACCTCGGCAAACGGCACGCCCTCGGCAATTGCCCGTTCGGTTGTTATACCATGAATTGCGGTTGTTTCCGGGGGTATCTCGTAATTATCGGGTTTGATAATATAACTTTTTTCCTTATCGCCCAACGACCACGCCAATTGGACGACGTGCGGGAATTGCTCAAAATCCGCATCCCATTTCAAACCCTTTGCCGGAACCCCGGTTGTTTCACAATCAAAGAAACAAACATCTTTCAAATCAAATTTTTGCATAACCTTAAATATTAAATCATTAATTACTGTTTTCGCTCTCATTGCGGTATTTATCCCGCTTTTTCTCCAACTCCAAAACGTCCCGGTTTTCGTCTATATACTTTTGGACGTCCCGGTTACAAAACGGTTTTCCATCCAACCAAAGCAAATGCCAATACGGTACATTTTCCATCGGTTGCCCCTTAAATTTACCTTGCGGCATCGGGGTTTTATCTGTTAATTCCATTATCAAAATTTAATTGTTCGCCCTCTGAATATCGGGGCAATTGTTCAACATAATTTGCTTTTGTTCTCCAAACCATCCGGCAACGCAAACAAGTTATTGCGCTGTAATCGCTTCGTTGATACCGCCAACCATTAAACGCCGAATGATTGCATTTGTATTGCAATATGCGCCATTTACGTTGGTTGGCGGGTTTCTTTCTTTCGATACATTTGCAAGCGGGCATATTATAGGGTTTTAGGGTCGTCAATAAATGTATTGTATTCCTCGGCGGCTATCTGTTTGAGCGTTTCGATATGTTCGATTAACTCGGCGTTCGACAAATCCGCCACGGTGCGCAAATCGTGGGAATATACCCCCGTTTCCTCGTTGACCCGTTCAACGTACATAATAGGGGAAAATTCCCTCAAACGTCGTTCGGTTTGTTCCTCTGTAAGACGTTCGCCCGCCTCCCAAATTGCGTGCTTAAACGTCGGTACAACATAGTTGAAATAATACCCTTTCAAAGCCTCGGACGAACCGGGGGACGCTACAATAAACCGGGCAATAATGCGGGAACCTTTCCAACCCTTGAAAAACTCGTTTAATTCCCCCATGTACATTGCCAACCCGCCGTTATTGTTTATTGTCCCCGTTGCTGTTATTTCTCGCTTTTTCATCGGCTATTAATTTTTTCATTGTCTTATTAAACGCTGTCATTCCGATTGTATGGATAACGTCCCGTTCCGCCCGTGATAACTTCGTTTCCCGCTTATCCAATACTTTTGCAAATGCAACAACAAATTCGCCCGGCTCCGGTTCCGTCGTAACGGGTGCAACCTTACCGTTATTCACTCCATAACCGAACAACGCAAAATCGCCCTTTGTCGGGTCGTCCGGGAATATCTCGGCGAAACGGTCGGTTATCTCAATGGCTGTTTGCAAATCCGGCGTCCGACGTTTTACAAGCCCCAACCGCAATGCCTGTTTATGTACGTGGGTATCTAATGGAATGATTAAATTACGGGGGTCGCAAATCGTCCACAATCCAAAGTCAACCGGGGAACCGTGGCGACACATCCAACGCAAAAACATACATAAGCGTTTGCAACCGCTTTTCGTTTCCATATCCGGCACGCCCTTAACATCGCCGAAAAGACGTTGTAATTGCTCCAATGGACGCCCGCCCGGTTGCGCTTGCAATGCCTTTTCCATGTTCTCAAACTTACTATATACGTCAAATAAGCGGGCGCAAAGGTCGTGAAAATCGGCGTATGTAAACGTTCTATAAAAATTCTCTTTACTGCCTTTGTATTGCTTCCATTCCGGGGCGGTTCCCTGCGTATCGGTTCCAACAATGTAATGATACGGCGCACCCTTGAAAATTTCCCGGTCGATAAAATCCGCCTTTTGGATTATCTGTTTGCGGGAACCCCACGCAATCCACGCCGTAACAAATGCGCTAATCTCAATATTTACCCGACTATCGTAACGGTGCGGGATTTGCACCGGGTCGGATTGGATAAACTCGGCGGTTTCGTATTGTTCCGCCCAACGTTTCAAATTATCGTTCAATGTATATGCCATTGTTTTAGATTTTAAGGGGACGGAAAGCCCGCCCCCGGTTATTATTCGTTTTCCGTGTATTCCTCAACTACTAAATCAGTTTGCCCCCGCTTTACTTCCTCAATAAAGCCTTGAAAACCGTTTGCCTTTGCAATATCTATAATCGCCTGTAAACGCTTTTCGCCCAAACTTTCGCCCCTCGCAATGCGGAATACTTTAACCGTCGGATTGCTTGCAATAATCAGTTTGGCGGCAACCTCCATAATTTGACTATCTGAAACTTTCCCGGCTACGAATGGCACGCCGTTTAATTCTAACCCGTCGTCCGTAAATGAAAGCCCGGCAATAGGTAATTCGGACGTCGCAATAAGCGTTTCCCGTTCCTTTGCCAATGCGCCTAATTTGTCCTCAAACGTGCGGGCGGTTTTCTCGGCGGCTTCCTTTTGTTTCTTCTTTGCCATGTAATCCACAACCAACGCATTGATACGGTTGTGTTCCTCGGCTTTTTTCAGTTGTTCCGCCGTGTCTAATTGTTCCGGGTTGTTGGCTTCGTATTCCTCTAACCATTTGTCGGCATTCGCTTTGCGTTTCACAAACTCGGATTTGTCGTTTACAATAACTTGCAACGTTTCCTTATAATCGTTTTCAATGGCTTTTTTGTTGGCTTTCGCATCTTCTTTGGCTTTTTCCAACCGGGCGTTTGCCTCGGCAATTATCCGGGCAACTTCTTTTTCCTCGGCGGCTAATTTGTCGTCGATTGCCTTAATATTACTTTTTCGGGTTTCTTCCGCCTCTTTAATTCGTCCGGGGATTGCCTCCAATTGTTCAATCCTTTGTTGCCGGGCTTGGCGTACCGTTTTCGCTTTCTCAATCAACCGGGCATTTTCGTTTTGCTCTTCCATCAACGCCGTAATGTCCTTTTTATCGGCATACGTTTTGACGTCGCCCGGCTTCAATTGCTTTTCAGCGTTGGCGCAAATGGTTGTGTACGTCTTAACCTCGGCGTTGGCGTCTTTTCGTTTGTCCTTAACGGTCATAACCTCGGCGTCAATTTCTGCAATCCGGGTGCGCACTTTTTCCGGCAATAAAGCCTTTACAACCTCAATTTGTTTGCGGCGTCCCTCGGCGGTTTCGCTCCAACGGGAAAACTCCACGGCGTCAAAGTCTTGGTAGCCGAAAATCTTTTGCAACATAGAAACGTTATCCGAACGCATCCCGGTTGTTTGGGATTTAATGGATAACGTCCCACGGGGGTTGGCTTTGGTAAACTTTAATTCGACCTCGTAATTTTCGCCGTCGTTACCTACAACCATTTTTGCAAACCCTTTGTCCTCTCCATTTTTCAACACGGCGTCCCGGTTCCCGGTCAACATTGCGCCGATTGCTTTTAAAAGGGTTGATTTGCCTAACTCATTGTCCCCGGTAATGAAATATACATTACCCTCAAAATCTGCGTTGAACTCTTTGATAACTTGAAAATTCAACAATTCCAATTTCTTAATATACATCGCTCTTTAAATTTATTTATTTCCCGGAAATCGCCGGGTCGTTATGTTCCCATTTATAACCGTTGTATGTTTTTCTTTTCCCGTTACATACCTGTAATATTACATACTTTTGCCAAGGAAAAACACACGCATCTAAAATATTATCAAAACATACAATATTACCTAATTTATCAATACGTTTAACGGGATATAATTTTGATACACGTTTAACGTTCTCAAATTTTAGGTTCTCGCCAATAGTACACCAACGTAAATTATTAACATGATTATTTAATTTATTCCCGTCGATATGGTCAACACATGGTTTATTGTCCGGGTTGGGAATGAACGCCAAAGCAACCAATCTATGAACCCGCATAACTTTTAAACCATTGATTTTTAATTTTACAGTCATATAGCCACCGTTCAAATAAGGCTTTATTTCCTTATCATTTTGCGTTATATTGCCATTTTCAGCAACGTAACAATCATATTCTATTAAGTATTTACCTTTTTTCATGCCGCAAATATATGTAAAATAATGGATATACCAAAACTTTCGCCTTTTATTTTCGGCTATTTTTTTATTTTCCGCAATAATCGCCCCAAAACAACGCATTTACCGCCGCCGTTAAACTCAACTAACATATTGCCGTTGCGCCCTCTTATACATTTACCATCGGAACGACGAACAGCCCGGCACGGCATACGTCGCAATTCCGGGCGGGTCAATCGGTCGCCTAAATAGATATAATCCATTTCGTCCATATCAAAACAATTTCATTTGTGTATCTGTTAGTTTTGCAACAATTGCATCAACTTCACGTTCTAACTGCTTGCACGTTTCCAAAATCTCCGGTCTGCGTTGTGCAAAATATCTGCGTTGGTTATGCCTCATTTGTTTAACCAACTCAACAAACATTTCAAACGTTATTTCTGCCGGATTTTCGATTTGCGGGCTTTTCTCCTTTTCCATATACTTTTTATCGTATAAATAAAATCGTTCTACGGGGCTAAAAAAAGGCGTTCATACATTTTACCGGGTAAATTTTCAAGCACCCAATCCGGGTTATTCCGTAAAATGTAACGTCCAAAGTGCATTATCAACGTTGCATCTGCATTCCACAATGTCGGTTTCAATTCCGGGTACAAATTCCCCGCAATCTCTTTGTATCTGCGTTTTCGCTCGTTCTTTTCTTCTTTTTTTCGTGTCGTCTTTGCTCGCAACTTCAATTCGTTTTGCCATTTCATAGGGTGTACCATGACAAACGGAATGTCGCAAACTGCAATGATTGCTTTCAATTGCTCAAAGTTTGCCATCATCTTTTGTATTCGGTACAATTTACCCATATTTACGCCATCGGCACCCGGCGTTATATCATCCGGGCGCACGCTCAATTTTTCCAAAAATACAATCGGCGACCAAATGCTTTTCAAATACAACAAATATTCTTTCAGTTCGTTTATATCCTCCGGCATTTTTATGGCGGTTATATTGTGGTTTGGTCGCCATGTTACTATACCCCCACTTGCTCCGGGATCAATTCCCACTACTGCTGAAATTCTTATATTTTTTTCCATAAATAACCTCCTGCACTTTTTAATTTATTATTTACGTATCTATTTATATTTGATTGTGGAATGTGTGTTTCCTTTGATGCAATTTGAGCATTTGGATATGATTTGATAAATACATTATCCTTTGAATATTGATAAATCTTTATACTCTTTGGGTGTAATTCTCCATTTCTGCCTTTCAGTGTTTTAGATATTTTTTCTTTCCATAAAATATTACGTCCTTTCAGACTTTTTGAAATTCTACTTCTTGTTATTGGATTTAATTCATTTTGTTGTCTTGTAGCCCATTTCAAATTATTAGCATTGTTATTTAATGGGTTTCCGTCTATATGGTCAATCTCCGGTAAATTTCCCGGATTTGGTATAAATGCTATCGCTACAAGTCTATGAATATTAAATTTCTTGTTTCTCAAAGAAATATATAAATATCCTTTCCTTAAACCCGCTTTTAATACTTTACGCTTAGACTTTACACGCCCAAAATTACTAACTTGATATGTCCCTGCATATCCGGGAATATCTTTCCAAATCTCATTTTCCATTTTTATTTAGTTCCTCTATTAATCTGATTTGTTTTTCTATTTGTTCCGCCGTCTTTTGCTTGAAATTCGGGCATTTATATACATCTCCATACTTTATTAAAACTGCCAACGGATATAAAAGCCCATGTTCGCAACTTCTGCCGTATGCGTCGGCAAATGTGCAATCCTCACATCTGCCGTTTACATTATATGATGCTGCCATCAGACAAATTTTAAATAGTTATCAACTTGCATTTCCTCGGCAATCATCCGGTCAAATGCTTTTATAATCTCCTTTTTCCGGGCAACTTCAAACGCCGTAAAATCAATTTCCGGGCTTTCGGTTCCTTTTCGGCGAACTTGAAACGCCGTATATTGGTTTATCATTCCACGGGCTACACGCTGCATATACCGGGCAAACGCTTCTTTACGGTCGTCCTCTTTAACTTGTACATCATCAGCCAACCCGCATTTTTGCAACCATTCATACAAAAACATATCATCAGTTAGCCCCAATATTAATTTCCCGGTGTATTTGTAGCAAAGGAAAATATAACGGTTCCGCCATTGTCTTTGTATCTCAAATTGCCGTATTTGCTGCGGCGTCATTTCGCCTTTTGGTTCCGGCAATACTTTAAACGCTTTGTCAATTACGACGTTCTGTTTTCGCTTGTATGCGTTCAATATCTTTGAAAGATAATCCGCATTGAATTGCTGATAATGATTTTTATCCGGGTTCCCGTGTTTATCTTTCGGCAAAAATTCGTCTAACTCCCCGGTCGTCGCCAATTCAAAAGCCATCTTAATATCCGCCAACGTCATATCTGAGTAATAACGTTTCAGAATATCCAACAACCGGGATTGTATATAATTCCAATCATTTTCATTCTGTGGTATTATATAACCAACGTCCATTGCTATACGCTTAAACAATAACGAAAGATTTTCAACTAATTTTGCATCGTCAATTTCCGCAATTGGTGTTTTTGTTGACGCTGCGAAAACATATTTTTCAACTGGGTTTAATGCTTTGGCAACCTCCGACAATTGCACCATTCTACGGCGTACTTCAATGGCTTTTGTTCCGGGCTTGGTATTATATATTTCTAACGCCGTATTTTCTTTTTTTTCAATTGCTCCCATATCAATCAAAATCATTGTTTAAATACTTCATCATATCCGCAATTTCTTTGCTGCTTTGCTGCTCTGTCTTTACGGAACGTTTCATTTTTTCCCATTTTTCGTATTTTTCGGGGGTTGAATCATATTCTAACGCCGCCCAACCTTTTGAAATGCTTTCTTTTATCAGAATCAGCGCAAATTCTTCCGGGTATTTACTCAAACCATTTAAGTTTGCTTGTATCGCTGAAAAACTCTTTTGCGACGTTCTCCATTTCGGTTGACACATCAAAATATAAAAGTTCCGTTTAAATTCATCGCTATCAAATGGGAATACAAGTTTTGCAAAGTAATTATCAACTTTATCAATTACTTGTTTTCTGATGTCCAACAATTCCGGGGTAAACCCATAAACAATACTTGCTTTAACTGTTTTTTCTTCGTTTGAAAAATTGTCTTGTGAAAATCCGTTTGGATTTTCTTTTGATGCTTTAGCATCTTTCTTCATAGTGTTATTATTATTATTATTTATATATAGCGGATTTTTTTCCGCTTCTACGGGATTTTTTTCCGCAAAAACCGGATTTTTTTCCGCTTCATCGGATTTATAAACCGTTCCCCAATCTCTTAACATTTGCGACGGGGTAAAACAAACGTGGTTGTCTATCTTTATAACTGTTATCAATCCGATATTTTCCAAACGTTTGTAAAGCCGCCTCAATGTGTCTATTTTATCCGGCAATATTGAACAATAACATGCCACATTTTTGTAATCAGCCATGTAATAAGGTTTTCCGCCGTATTGTATTGGATTCTGTGCTAACAAACCAAAAAAGCATGATGCCAAAATACTTTCTGTTGGGTTCAATTCTAAAACCCTTGAACGTACTAAATCTAAAATTAAAAAACTTCTTTCGTTCATATTAAATGAAAAAACCCGTAATCCGGGCTACCACACACCGGAAAACGGGTTTGCGCTAATATTAGCAAATATCTTTCAAACGGTGGTAGTCGTTTGTTTTATGGCACAAATATAATACTTTATTTTTGTTCCACCAACTGCACGGGCTTAAATGCTTCTTTTACCTTGAACAAATTCCCCTCGCTTTCGTTCGGAACAATCGTAACGACCGGATAACGGGAACGGTCGCCGGGCTTTTGAGAAACCGCAAATTGTACGTTCATATCAAAGATAATTCCTTTTACAAATTGTTTTTCTGCTAATATGGCGTCGAATGTATCACGGATATTTGGTATTGTTGACGCTGTTCCCTTTGTCGTAAACTGCCAAACCCCGCCAACGCCACGCACCAACGGAATAATGAAAGTTACGGTTAACGTTACAATCCATCCGTCGCCTCCGTTTAATACGGCACGGTTGGGGTGCTTTTCCGCAACCCCTGCCATCAAATTAGGATAATCCTTTGTACTATATTGACAATATTGTTTTCCGTTCCATACAAAGAACGTTTCCCCGTCGCCGTATGCTATGCGTCGCCCGTCGTCGTCCCGGTATTCGTACATTTCATTGCAAACCTTTTCCGGGTCGTCGTCCGGGAAAATAATCTGTATTGTTTGCGGTTTCTCGCCGTATGCTTTCGCAAACAATCCTGCATACTTTCCGGTTGGTATGAAATAATCAACGCTTTTTGGGTATTCTTTGCCGTTTTCCGCCTTTTCCTTGTATCCTACTTTGATAAACCCCACACGTGGCAAAACAACACGTTGTATGCCGGGGGTTGGTCTGTTTATATTTATACGTCCTTTCATATTTTACGTTCTAATACAGCAAATAATTTATATTTTTGTTCTACTACAATATCATAATCTACCGTATATGAAACAACCTGCAATTGTTTTATATACCATCCATCAACTAATAATTCATTTAGTTCATCAACTGAATTTTTTGAAACAACTTTTTGTTCTAAATTCATAATCAAATATCAATTTCAGTATTCAATAAATCTTTCTTTGTCACGGTTTCCGGCTTTTTAGGCTGTTTTTCTTCGATTTTAGCCGCTTTTTCTTTTTTTGGTGCAATTGTACGTTTTGCGGTTTTCTTTTCCTTGACGGGCTTGTTTTCCGCCGTTTTTGCCGTTTTTCGTGTGGTTCTCTTTACGGTCTTGGTTTTCTTTTCCTCCGGTTCCGGTTGTGGTTCGGGTTCCGGCTGTGGTTCGGGTTCCGGGTCTTTCTTCAAATCCTCAACGGTAACGGCTTTTTCCGGTTCCGGTTTTTTCTTTTCCGCCGGGGCTTTGCTTTTAACAAGTTCCGCCAACGTCAGCGAAACAATATTGTTTGTCAAATCCGGTTCGTTATCCAATGATATTTCCCCGGAAACCGCCGTAAATGTATTATCCCGTTTTTCGTCCTCAATTGCTGCCAACTCCAAAAGATACGGGATTTTCTTTGCGTTCGGGCTGTCGGTTTGGTCTTTCAAATTGTACGTCGGTTTCTTTCGCCAATCTTTCGGGCTGAAATTGAAAACACGGTCAATCGGAATATCCGGGAAATTTTCGTTCCACATCATAGAATATAAATGCAACTGAATTTCTGCTTCTTCGTAAAAACCTTTTCGTCCGCTTTTGAAATCCACAATTGCGTTTATTCTTTCGCCGGAACCGGGCTTTTCCAACATCGTACACGGTAAATCAATCATTCCGGCGTAATTATAAACGGGGTGTACCAATGCAATTTCAACGGCTAATGGCTTAACGTCGTAATCCAAAACAAATTGAGCAAACGCCAAAACGTCCTTTTTCAAATCGTCGGCATAATATATAAAATCGTCCGGCAATCGGTAAACCTCAATATATTCTTTTAGTTTGCCTTTCAGCCCGTCCAAATCATAAGCCCGGTTAATTAATAATTCCTCAAATGCGGCGTGCATGAATGTACCATACGCCGCCCGTTCGCCTTTGTATCGTTCCGCTTCCTCAATTCCTTTGCTTGCAATCCATTGTATCAAATGCGGGGCTTTTGGCAACGTTTGGGATAATATCGTTGTAACCGACGGGAAAAACTCCGGGTTCCCGTTCTCGTCGTATCGGTAATAGTAGCGGTGTCCCTTACTATTCAATTGCCAAACCTTGTACGGGGGTTCAATCAACGTTTTTTCATCAAAAAACATTGCCGTCATTTCCTCAACCGTCATGCCCGGCAATATCTCAAATATTCCGGTTGGTTGCTCAACCTCGACCGCTTCAAACGGTGGGATTATTTGTTGTTGTTCCTCGGTAATTTCCGGGAATTGGTCGGCGGGAACGGCTCCCAAACTTTCAACCGTCTTTTGTACCGGGTTTTCCGGTTTCTTTTTGTTCGCTCTCATTTTCTACTCTTTTTTAATTCTGAAAATCCACATAATACCATTGCGGCACACAGACCCGCAAACATCAATTGCCACGGGTTCCAAAATGCGCCAATCAGACAAACAACGCCCAACGTCCCAAATGTCGCAATAATCGCTTTCGCTTGGAACCTATCGGAAAACATAACGTCCGCCATGCGTTCAAACCATTGTAACCCGTTATTCTTCATAACCAAACAAATAATTAGGGGTACAATTACACATTTCGCAAATGATAACGACCCATTCCGGGCGTATCTGTTTAGTCGTTCCGTTACATAAGTTAGTCATATTAACTTGTTGTGCGCTTTCGGTGCGTCCCTCCCATAACCGGGCGGCAACCTCTTTTTTATAAACTTTAATTCCGGCGGTTTGCGCCCGTGCGATTGCCTCGTTTACTCTTAATTTCGTCATTTCTGCCATTTCTTTAGTCTTTTATTGTTAATAACTCGGTTCGTTGCTCTCTTTGTGTCCGCAATGCGTACACGTCATTTCCTCCCAAATTGCGGTATATTCCGGCGGGGTCAAATATCCGTCGCCTCCGGTGCATTTGCTTTCCCCGTCGGTAACTTCCATTTCGCCGCCGCATTCCGGGCAATCGTCGTTACCCATTAAATCCAAATCCGGGACAATGAAATATACCCGTTTCAGATACACGCCCAACGCCTCGGAAATCGCCGCATAACAATTGGCGGTTTGTTCCTCGGTTACGTCCTCGTTTATTGCATCGAAAACGGAAACGCCCCAATTGTCCGGGTCGTCCTCAATAACTTTGTTTTTGAGTAATTCCGAAACGACAATTTCGGAAACTTGTTTGGCTGTTTTCCCGCTATCGGTCGCCAATTGTTTTAATAAATCGCTCTCTTTTATTCTCATATCTTTGCCGGGTACTCCCCCAGTGGGTTTTTGTTTCTGCAAAAGTACAAATAAAATCTATATTACCAAAAATAAAACCTTTGAATATTTTATTTGTTCACGTTGGACGCTGTAATACAGATAAAAAACACTAATTTTGTTGCACCGCATAACCTCAAACATCGCTCTCGGTTACTGCGTACCAACCCCCGGCGTTACTTCATTGCGTCGGGGGTTATCTTTTTAATCATGTATTCCAAATTCACAATCCCCCCATTGGTCGAAATCCGCCCCGTCATAACTCAACGGGTAATGTTCCGGTTCCGGGCAATCCGCCCAAAATTTCCGGCGTGCATTATTTACGGCGACCCGTTCCGGGTTATATCCGGGTTTATTCTTTTCCCTCAATTGGGCGGCGCAACTCTTACAACAACAACGTCCCCAACCTCGGCGTAAATTCCGGGTATCGGCGTTGTATTCTTTGCCGCAATTGTCGCAATTCCTTTTTATCATTCCCATATATTAACCCTTTGTAAATCCCTTAAATGCTACATGGTAAACGTCGTATTGTTTCCCGGTAACATAGAACTCAATCATACGGTTGGCGTTTCCGACGTCGTTTATTGCAATAGTTGGGTACGGTTCCCCCGGCAATTGGTTATAATCGCTTTCAATATCCCGGAACCCCTCCGGGAACTCCGAACGGTCGGCGGAAAAATACCGGGTTAAACTCTCTTTTATCCGGGCTAATATTTCGTCCCCGTTCGGCTCAAAAGCCGCTTTTATTTTTTCTTGACGTCTTAACGCAAATCGCATAGGTATTTGTTTTAATAGGTTCTTAATTCCCCGTCCATCGGTAACGGTGCGCCCGGTAAACCAACCGGAATACGGGTATAATGTAACCGGGGAACCCCGGAAAGTAAATTGTAAGGTCGTGGCGTTTACCTCCGTAACCGGATAACCCAACGCCTCCAACCGGGTACGGGCGTAATCGACCCGCCCCGGCTGCAATTCTTGTTGTCGCTCTCTGTTACGGCTCATTGTACGCCCTCCGTAATTACTTTGCAATACTTATAATATTGGTCGTGTCGGCTCTCAACTCGGCACGTCAACCCAATATCGTTGCCGTCTAACAATAGGTTCAACACATCGCCGGGATTGTGCCGGGTATAAAGCAAAAATAACCCGCCGTTTGCATTTTGGATTATCTTATACATATCTTGACTTAATCGGTAACGTTTCGTTTTATTCATCGCTCTAAATGATTATGCCGGGGGATTGCGCCCCCGGCTTGGTTCTACAAAAATTTAATTCCACATTTTCCAACGGCGGGGTCGAATATCCCGTAAAATTCCCCGGAATGTCCCAACGGCGCAAAGCCGCCATTGCGAAAACGGAATGTTCCCCGGTCGCTAAATTCCAACACAAAATAATCGTCCTTTGCGTCGTAATCAATCCGGGCAACTTTTGTTGTATGGCTTTTACCTTTGTGCCACACCTCAACAGAACGCCCAACCGCCGACAAATATAAATCAACGCCTTTTTCAATCTCGGCGTTCGTTTTTGCCATCGCCCCGGCATAATCGCCGTTAAACATTTCGTTCATTTTCTCCAAAGCCTCGGCGGGGAATGTTGATAAATCAATTTTCAATGCCGCCTTTTCCATTATTTCCGCTTTTGTAATCATATCGTTTTGAGTTGTGCCGGGGGACAATCCCCCGGCTTGTTATTACTGCAAATACGCAATTGCGTTTAATCTCTCTTTTTCCTTTGTCGCATATTCAACGTTTCGGGCAATCCATTGTTCGGCGGGGTTTTCGGCTATCCATATACTCCGATAATCCGGCGTAAAGTATGCGATTTGTTTTTTATACGCCTTTTCCGGGTTTGCCAATATTTCCGTCGCATGGCTCAACCGTTTGCCGTGGTCGCCTTTGCCGATTAAATCCAAACGACCGAAATAAAACGACCCGTCGGCGGTACACGCCACATATTCACGGGCGGACGTTCTTTTTGATACAATCGCCTTACTATCGGCGTCAATAACTTGGTACTCGTATTTCTTTCCCTTTACTTTCTTAACTAAAATGTACTTTGCCATGATTGAAAATTTATATTGTTCCGGGGAAAACGCCCCGTCGTTGTTTACTGATAATAGAAAGTGATTTTAACGCCTCGGCGCAATTTGCAAACCTCTTTGTCGCCGTAACAATTGAAAGCACGTTTTAACAAGCGATTGACTAACTTAATATCGCCGACAATCTTTATTAAACCGGACACGCCAACCAATACATTAACCTTTTTGCCGTTTACAATTCCGTTTACCTTGATTTTGAAATTGCGGTTAATCTCTTTTGTTGTGTAATCTAATCCGTTATAAATGCTTTGAGTATTCATATTGTTTCGCTCTCTATTTTCCGGGAAAACGCCCGGTCGTTCTTGTTTGATGATGCAAATATACAACCTTTATTTTAATTACCAAAAGTTTTATCTTTTATTTTTGGCTTAAACTTCAAAAAGTTTTGTTTTGGTTCCAAAAGAGTTATTTTCTTGGAATTTTCGACTTAAGCGACTTTTGCAAGCTGGACGGGAAATTATCCACTTTGAAATAAAATGCCCGGAAACGGTCTAAAAATGGCTCAATAGAAAAAGGGGTTGCAACGCCTTGTTACAACCCCCGGTTTATTACTTTTCTATGGTTACGAACTCAACCCCCAATATTCGGGTTGCCGGGTTCTTGCTTACAACGTCAATTTCCCGGTTCTTAATCTTTCGGGTTTTCCAAAGGAACCCCCAAAAGCGTTTATATTGCACCGTTTCCGCTATTAACAGACTATCCCGGTTTATATGCGTCCCGGTAAATACCCCGGCGGGCGTTGTGCATCCGTGCAACTCAAAATACGGTTCCACAATATCAATACAACGTAATACGGTCGTAACCGTGTCGCCGGGCAAATATACAATACTATCCCGGACGTTCGCCCTTAATTCGTTTATCGTTTCCATTTGCGCCGTCGTAACCCTTTGCAAATCCCGGTTCTTTGTCTGCAACGATTTGATTAACGCTGCATCATCCGCCCGGTACTTTTTATATTCGGATAATTTTAACTCCAAATTCCCAACCTTTGCGGCGTTCAAACTATCCTTTGTTTGATAGGTTCGGACGTCCTGCAACAACGTTTCGATATTGCTCCGGTATTTATCCCGTTCGGCGGTCAAACTCTTAATACGGCTTTGTTGTACCCAAAAGGCGACGGCAACCGCCATAATGATTGCCGCCAATATTAGATATTTTTTCATGTGTTTGCCGTGTATATGATTAACGAACTATTGGGCGTTTTGCTCAATGTTAAAACATAATGTCCGCCCGCCATTTCAACCGTACTATTTATTTCGTCCTCGTTAATCTCCAATTGTGCAAAGGAAATTACGACGCCCGAAATATATACTTTTGGTATGTTGTGCAACGGGTCGGCGTTTACGGCGTCAATAAATGCGTCTATTTCCGCCTGTGGGTTCGTTACGTTTTTCGTATTTTCTTGGCTGTCCTCAACCGTAACCGTAAAAACGTCCTCGCAATCTGCAATAATAGCGGATAACAACGGGGCAATACTAATTCCCGCTTGGTTCCCTTGATTGGCAACCAATTGTTCCAAATACTCCTTTTTGTCTTTCTTTGTCATAATGGTACAAAATTAAATGTTACTATATTCAATTGCCGCATTAAAACACGGGCATTCTTTTATAAACTCCCACGGTTCAATTATACCGTCGCCGTTCAAATCCGGGGAATAATCCCGGTGTCCCTTAATCGTTGCGTCCGGGAACATAACAACTAATCGGGATAATAACCATATTAACGCCTCCTTTTGTTCCGGGGTGCGTGTGTCGGCGGCTTTGCCGTTGGCATCCAATCCGCCAACGTAACAAATACCAATAGAACGGGAATTTTGCCCGGAAACGTGCGCCCCAATCTCGGAAAGATAACGCCCGGTTTCAATCGTCCCGTCCGGCAATACAACAAAATGATAACCGCAAATTCGCCCGCTTTGGGGTTGCTTCTTAAATCCCCGTTCTTTGTGCCAACCGTCGATAACATCAACGTTGACTTTTGCGCCCGGCTTGGTTGCGGTGCAATGTACAATCAAATCCGTAATCGTCCGGGTCGTTTTTTGCTCTTCCAAATACTTTAAAATTTCTGTTTGGTTCATTGTTCGCCCTCCTTTTCCTTATCGTTAATAATATCGCTATCGTGTTCCCGTTTGTATCTCTCAATTATCGGTTGCCAATATCCCGGCAATACCCGTGTAAACTCCAACCGGATAACGTGGTAAATAATACGCAACGCAACCTTTGTGGGATATGCTTTAATAAGGTTGCGGAATGCGTTTTGCAAATACACATACATAAAAACATAAGTAAGCGATTTAATTACTATTTTGGCGGCTTCATTATCGCCACATTGCAGCATTACCGAATAAATAACGTGTATAATAGTAACGTACAAAAGCAATTCCGCCAAAGCGTTTTTAAACTTACTGAAACGAAAGTTTTTGCAATGTCTTACGCTTACCCCATCCGCCCGCATACCCGCCCAAATATTGAAAGTAAACATTATAATCAATGCGTACATAAATCCAGCCGTTGGGGTTAAATAGGCTAAAACCGGGCTTAACGACGTGGCAAATATCATACGGCATTGTTCCCATGTAAAAAGTTTATCCATATCTTTAATGATTAAAGGGCGGACGGTTTCCCGTCCTCCCTTTGGTTAATGGTTATTGGCAAAAATTCGCAACGAAATTGCGGTAACAAACATCGCCAATTGATAAATACCCGTTGTTGTCGGGGTGTACGCCGTTCGTATCGACCCATTCAATAACCCCGGTATTTCGGGTATTAACGGCACGGTCGGCGTGCGGCATATTATATTCGGTGTCGAACTCGGCAGATACGTTCACAAACTCCACAAAACCGGAATATTCCGGGCGGTTCGCAAATTCTTGGTATGCGTCGTTTTGGTTCAATGCCGTAACAACCATACCGTAACCGTCGGCGTAAGACGTTCCGGTTGCGCCATAATTCGCACCCATACCGCCCCGGACGCTCGGAACCTGAACCCCCATAATTTTTAATTTGGCGTTTGGGAACTCGGCGTGTAACGTGTCGGCAAATATTTTTATTTGGTTCAACACGCTTGTAAAATCAGTACGACCGGGCGTTTGTTCGTTCCACGATAACAGCGTATAAACAACGTCTATTTTACCCCCGGCAACGGCGTTGGCGTAAGGTATGAACGACATTTTGTTGTTATCCCAATCCCAAAGCGGGTTTTGCGTATCCCGCGCAACACTTGTATAAGTAATCGTTGCGTCCCCGGTTCCGCTTGACTTGGTTAGCGTACCACTTGCGGACGGTGCGGGCGTCAACGCTGTAACAGAACAAAGGATATTACCCGTACCGCCTGTAACATTGACCTCCATAACGGTAAACGTATTCCCGTTGTTGGTATATACCGCCCCAACTGATAACGACGTTACGCCCGTTACTTGGAACCTGTATGCGGGTCGCCCTTGCTGTGTATAACTTTTCCACGTCCAACCGCCAACGCCGAAATATCCCGTTGTCCCGTTCTGTTTGGAACCGACAAAGGCAATATTGGTTAACGCTTTCCCCGCCGGGGTTCCTCCGGTTCCGGTCAATCGCCTGTTAGCCTCGGCGCACCATGTACCCGCCGCCGTAAGGCTATCCCCGAAACAAGCGACGTTAAGATTTGCCGCCGGGGATTGCACGACGTTACGTGTAACCAATTGGCACGTTTTCGACGCCAAAACGTTACGGTCGTCGTCCTTAACGGTAACGGTAAAGGTCGTTGTTCCCACGTCCGCCACGGTCGGCGTATATTGGAAATAACGGGGGTATTTGTTGCCCTTTGAACACGTAACCAATATATCGTATTTGTAAGGGTCAACCGCTTGTATCATTCCACGGAAAAACAATTGCAAGGTATCCCCGACAATGGCGTTTATCGTATCTGGCAAACTGATATTTACCGGGTCGGGCGGCGTTACCCCGATACGGATTGCAATATCCGCTATTTGGTCGTCGCTCAATACGTAATTATTTTTTATAATCCCGACACGGAAATAAAACGGGAATCCGCCATTTGTTACGGCGTACGTTTCCGTCATATTTCCATTTGTGGAGTATCTGTCTAATTGGTATCCATTATCCGGTAAATATGGATACGTTCCGTTGTACCCTCGGCGGGCTACAAGTTGGTTGCACCAATACATTAAAAACAAAACCTTACCGTCAGCGTTGGCGATTGTTTGACCGAACGGAACGGCGATATACTTTGTTTCGCCGGGCGCAACGCTTACGTAAACTGTGGCGTCGGCTAACTTTGTGCCGTCATAGTCCGTATCGAATATTGCGACCCTCAATTGCGTAATCGGGTCGGCTCCTCGGTTAATTACACATACCTCGGCGGCATCAAAGTTTTTGCGTACCCCGATATGACAACCCCAACCGCTAAACGTGGAAAACGCATTTTGATTGGTAAAATTGTCCGTTTCCCATTCTTGCGCATTATCCAATTGCGGCAAATATTTAAACACACTATACCAATCCGTTCTTAACCTTGCGATTTGGGTTTGCATCGTGGCGATTGTTTGGGTAATATCCAAACTGGGGAATTGCGACCAAATACCGCCCGCAAAGATTTTAGGGGTTAACGCCCAACCGTCGAACCCGTATAAATTAGTAATATCCGCCGGGGTTTCCTGTTGGATTGCGTCCCAATCAACAATAAGCCACGAACCCTCCGCAACTCCGGTTGCTACTTTCATCAACCAATATTTCGACCCTGCAATTTGCGCTCCGGTAAATGTTGCGAGTCCTTCCAATTCTCCCGTACCCGCTAAAAAATCGGGGTTAGCATTATAACGATACAATCCAATTGTATGCACCGTTGGCCTTATTATGGAAAGCGAATACCATTTTGCCGGGTCGTATTCCATGTTGATATAACCGTTAATCAAAAAACGGTTCAAACCCAAAGCGACCAACGTCGCCGACAACGGTATTTCCTGCCAAAGCGGGAATAAATCTAACCGGGACGTTTCCGCCAACGTGCGATAAAAACGACGGGTTCCGCTATGATTGGAAATATCCAAAGCGTCGCCCGGCATCAACAACGGGGCGTCTGTGTCTACGTTCAAAATGATATACGCCGCATTTTCCGGGGCTGTTACCACTCTAACCGTACCGCCCAACGCTAATTCCGAACCCAACATATTATAATTTGCATCGAACCAAATTATTTGTTGTGCATTTATCCGGTACGTTGACCCGGCAACAACGGGGTAATACGGCGACATCCAATAAGACGGATTTGTTGCTAAACTGTAATTCGTCCAATTGAAATAATACCCCTTTTTGAAATCATTAATTGACGCTACATTGTACCCGGTGCGGTCAATATCCCCTTTCGCCAAATACTTGTTACCGTAATAATCGACGGGGAATTGCGACACGGTTGTTAATACCCACGCCCCCGCCGAATTATTGGATATGATATTGAACCCGGCGGGAACCGTCAACCCAAAATTTGCATACTCTCCGGGCGTCCCCGCTATATAAAAAACGTTTTGGTCGGGCGTCCCCGGATTGGTTCTACTATTTGCAACGCCCTTAAACGTTGCGTTTGCCCCCACGGAATTAACGATTGAAAGTAATGTACTTTGCAAAATCGTTCCCGTAATTTCGTTGTTGCCGTTCGCCTTAATTACGGCGACAATTGCGGCTTTCAAATCGGTATAATTTGCCATATCTCAAAAGTAAAAAGTTACTGATTATTGTTGAAATCGTTATTGAAATCGTTATTGAAATCGCCCCGGCTCGTTGGGGTGTATCCCCGTCCGATTTTCTTAACCACGGTTGCGCATTCAAATTCACATTCGACGGACGCCAAATTGCCTTGTGTTTGCCATTTGGGGGTAATTAAAAACGTGTCGCAATCGTATTTCCTGCCTTGACTATATACCGTTACAAAATCACTCATACGGATTAACCGCATTACGTCGCAAAGGTATTCGGGGGCTAAAAAGACAAACCGAAACGTTTTTTCCGATATTTGTTTTTCCGGGAAAAAATACCCGTCCCGTTCTTCGCCCTCTTCCTCAAACTTGTATTCCGGCTTTCCTAACTCCGAACACACGTAAACCCGGTTTTTGAATTGGACGCCCTCGTAAACGATTTGTCCGCCGTCAACTTCCATATTGGCGGCGTCGCTCCATTCAACGCACAAATAACCGTCCATTCCGCCGGAAATCCACGTAAATACATCGGAATAATACCATTGTACGCCGTCGTTAATTCCAATCATATAACGCCCCTCCGGGAAATCTAAAACCATCGGCAACAAACCGGGGTAAACAATAACATCATAACCGTAATTTGCAAACCGGACAATCTGCAATCCGGTTTCCAACATCGGCGTTGTTATGTCCGCCAATATCCGGGTAAATTTATAATCATACAACCGAACCGATACAATGTTATTTGAACGGGTCGGGCGTATGATTTGAAACGGCAATAGTTTATTGATAGGCGTAAACAACGGGTAAACGTCGCCATACGCATACGATTTTTTATAATCTTGGTATTGCACGCCCTCGTAAAACGGCAATACGGACAAATTATTATTCGGTGTCATACTTCAAAGTTGTTTTAATTGAACGACTGCACAAATTTACGCTTAATTTATCAACTTGACCGTTACCGATATACGTTTTTATTAGCTGCATCGGGTTTGGGTCGTCATTCGCCGGAAAACTAAACGTTTGTTTCTTCTTTCTCTCAATCCCGTATGCGTATGTTTCGGAACCGTTTATTGATACCCTACGGGCGGGTAAATCATACAACCAATAGGGCGATTGCAGATTAATAAACGCTAAATATCCGTTTTGCAAAAAGTATTCAACCCCATTGACGGTTTGACGTGTAAACGGTAATATCCATTGCGACCCGGACGTTGGCGGAACGGCGGCAAATAAGGCGAACCCGTCCGAACTCATGTTGCCGGGGTTTAGCAACATCAAATCAATATCCGACGTGAAATTAGATACGTTTACGTCCTCAACCTTTCCGGGCGTTACATACTTGCTAATTACCTGTATCGGCAAACCCTCAAACGCCGCCGTAACGTCGTCCATCCACTTAAATTGGTAACGTTCCGGCAAATCGACCTTATCAAACGAATATTCCGACGTGTTGAATGCCCACGATTTCCCGTTGCGTAAATTCAATTCCTTTGTCAAATCGTGGCTTAACACAACCCCGCCGGAGTAGGAACCGCCATTGCGGAAATATTGGATATGCTCAATTTTAAATTTGCCGTCCTCAATAAACCAATAGCATTTGAAACAATCCCGTAACATATTGGTAAATTGTTGTAAGGTCGTCGGGGCTTTTTGTGCGGGTTGCTGATATTCGCCGTTTATAATGTTTGTTTTCTGCGATACAAGCAAACGGAAATTCAACCCGGATATTGGATTATATGAACCGTATAAAAATTGGCTGTATTCCGCCGTGACTGCGTGCGTAATTCCGGGCGCAATCTGATTAAGCAAAACAGATATACACGACGCAACCGGGAACGCATCCCGCAAAGTATATTCTTTCCTTGCTTTTTCCTCTAATAACCAATCCATCAAATAAAACCCAAACCACAACGACGCATAACGCCACGTTGACCGGGCGATTGGATAAAACGTTTGTCCGTATATGGAATAAGGGGGCGCAAAATACTTTCCGTTGTCCGCTAATCCCCACTCGGTCGGGGTATCTGAAAAGTTGTTTGAAATAAACGACACGTCGATTGCGTAACCAATCGCACGCCTATAATTACGGTTATTATCAACTATATCATCGGCGGGCAATGGATATGTATTAAGGTCGTCGATTTTCTCCACGTCGCACAAATACCGGGCATATATATTATAACTTTTCATATCGGCGTGCATTGTTCCGGTTGCCCCGGAACCCTCAACGGCGGTTAAATCAAATTCCAACGTATCAAACGGGGACGTTGTGGCTTTTGAATAACGAAACATTGCCACGTCGTCCGATTGTCGGCGTATCTCAATTAATGCAATTCCAAACGGTAAACCGCCGTTTATTCGTTGTTGTGAAATATAGATATAATAATTAACGTTTAATTCCGGGTATAATTTCCCCTCGAATGTGTCCGCACTTGAACCCGTCGCCATTCGTCCCGTATAAAGCCCGGATATTACCGCCGGGGAACCGTTGGACGTAATTTGTATTTCTTTCAATATATTGCACAAAGCAAAATGATAGGTTTGTACTAATGCGTTTTGGTCGGTCGTGGCGTTTGCGTCTTGTTCCCAATTCGTACCGCCCAAAAAACAAGAAACAACGCTATCCCCCGGCACATATATTTGAATTAATGGACGCTTGTTTATCGTTATCCGTTGAATTGTCGGGGCTAACGTTATTAAATTATACTCCTTTTCCAACCCCGCCAACACGTCGTTATAATCGTCGATTGCGTCCGGTTGTACAACAATCTTTTTATCGTAATCGGTAAACGTGCAATCGGTTTTCATAAACTTGCCTTGAAAGTATTGGAACCATGTACGCCCGCCGTCGTCGCTCTTTTCAATGCAATACAAAAATTCATTGTCGAACGATTGACGGTTTATATAGTCGTAATCATCCCGGACAAAGGTAATTTTGCCGGATAATTTGGTACGATAAAACCGTTGGTTGGTTTCTAATTCGTACTCCTTTGCCAAATCGTCCTTATAAATCGGATGCACGGTTTGACCTTGTAAGACGTTCGGGGCGTCCAACGTTCCCAATCTCAACCATGCCGTCCCGTTTGCGTATTCTGATTTTCTTATATTTAATCGGATATATACGGCATTATTGGGTATATCAAATTCCGTATTATTAGCGGGTGGGTTACTTCCCCAACCGCCAATTACTTTTTTATTACTATCATAAAATACACCACCCATTTCCGGGGTGAAATTTTGATATAATTTCCGGGGATATACATCACGGATTGAAATAAATGTACGTGTATAATAATAAGTTATATTATTTCCCTCTATATTTCCCGTACTGCTATTTATCGCCCCACTTGCTAAAAACGCATTTACAAATGAATGTCTATAAATCGGGTTCATATCAATTTTTAATTTTACGTGTCAAATTCTTGTAAACCTCAATAACA
>ENA-OPBF01000372-OPBF01000372.1-human-gut-metagenome-genome-assembly--contig:-NODE-372-length-36755-cov-7.012561_pt1 | contig 36755 bp, 45 predicted proteins | sample MGYA00241067_ERZ501450 | MGnify/ENA primary metagenome ERZ501450 (study PRJEB25962, sample SAMEA2042516) | human gut metagenome | biome: human gut; feature: human-associated habitat; material: faeces... | reverse complement strand
TTCTCCTCGGTCTTCTCCTCGGTCTTCTCCTCGGTCTTCTCCTCGGTCTTCTCCTTTGCGAATGCCGAGTCGAGAATGGCATGGATTGCTCCCATGGCTTTGGAGTACTCATCGAGCTTGGCGTTCAGCTCAGTCTGTTTCTTGTTCAGTTCTTTGAGTTCGGCTTTGACAGAATCGATCTGCTTGCTCAGGACCTGAGCCTGGCGCTTCTTGATTTCCACGTCCTTGTCCGGCATCTCCTTGCCGTAACGTGCCATGAACTTCTCCAGCCGGTCGTTCAGATCTTCGGGGACCCGGGTGAAGTACGAAAGAGCATCCTTGTTGAATGCGATGTGGTACAAGCAAAGCTCCTCCGTGATGTTTCTCGGAGTGAGGATCTTGCTGAACTCTTTGTTGATTGGGTCGTGGAGCAGAGTACCTGCTCGGAGTTCGTAATCTGGGTGTGCTACGTTTTTCATCTGTTGTTCTGTTATTCGTCTTAGTGCTAAGTCGGCTTCGATCAGGCAGAAGCCGCATCGGGAAACTGACTTATTCAAAAAGTACCGAGAAAGTTCATCTACTTCTCGATGGAGAGCGGGGTTCTTTTCCAATTCCAATGTATGGGCCCGATAGGCTTCGCCTTTCAGGGACCCATACTTGGATTGGTAAGCTCTCAGTCTTTCGAGCATGTCAGTCATGAGTGCTACGATTTCGGGGCACCTACATAGGTGCTCAGAACGATGACATACTCTCCGTTAACATATGTTTTACGGATGTTTGCGTCATCAACCTTAGCACCCCACTGAGTCGCTGTCTGGGAGGGTGTGTTGTTGGTGTAGTACAGTTTGGGCGGATTAGCTGCGGCTCCCGTAGTCCCGTCGGTGAAGATGTAGTTTGCCGGAAGTCCTGAACCGGGGAATGCAGTCAACACATTCGGAGACGTAGGAGCTGCGGGCATGTTCACTTTGGTGGATGCCTGACAGCTGTCCCGAGTCAGTGTGATGGGAACCATGTTTCCGACAGACTCGTCAGTGTCGCTCATGAACTCCATCATGCCCTTTACCGTACACCCGGTGCTGCCTCCGGCAAGGAGTCCCTCGACCATGAGGTCGGTGGTCTTCTCGTCCGTGTTGAAGAGGCTCATCGGGAGCGAACCTTCCTGAGCGATGGTACCGTTGGCCAGAGTTACCTGGTAAGCGACGCCGTCGGTCATTTCGGTAGTGACAGTGATTTCGGTGAGCTCCAGACCCGAGTCCCAGCCATACACCTCGTACTTGGTGTCCCCGTTGTCGCCGGTATCGTTGTTCTCGACGATGGCGATGACGCGAGCATTGGTCAGGCCGTTCACGAACTTCTTGGCTGCTTCCGACTTCTTGAAGATCCGGACAACCACGTTGTGCTGGTGAGTCTTGAGGTACGTGCCAGCATTGATGGTGTCCGAGCCAACAGTTGCATTGGGCAGCGAGTCGACTTCGTAACCAGTGGCACCGGCCTTGAGGATGAGCGAAGAGATAACGTTGTCAGTTACAACGGATTTCGACTTGTCGGCGTCCGAGTAGCTGAGGAGGATCACCCTGGAGGTGGTGCCGGCAATTGCCGGCTTACCACACACCTGGTTGGTGAATCCCGTTTTGATTTTAGAACAATCAAGTCCTGGCATTTTCTTAGATTTTTGAGGGTTAGATACCTACCGAGAACAGATCCGGGTTGGTGAGCTTGGCATCTGCCCGACCCATCAGTTCTACATAGACCATGCGGTCCTTGTACTCGTACCAGATCCGCATCTTCTCGAAGCTGTCGATTGCATCAACACCTATGCCGAGCACGCTCTTCGAGGTGAAGAGAATTCGATGGGGATTGTTGAGCTTATTGCCAGTGTCTTCCGACGTAGCGATGATCTTGTCCCAGATGGGCATTGCGATGACAGGGATGCCATTGAAGCTGAGAGCCTCCATTCCATTCAGCAGAGCCAAGCGAGCCGACTCGAGGCAGCAAGCGTCCATAAGAGACTGCTGATAGGCATCGTAGACCGACTGGGTAACGAGGATAAACTTGTCAGACTGCTGACGGAGCAGAAGCGGGGCACTGAACACGACCGACTGAATGTATTCCTTGGCCTTGGCCGGAGTAAGCTTCTGAGCTGCGTAAGATGCCCCGGCATTTTCCGTAATTGTTGCTCCGCGCTGGGACGGATTGGCTGTAGCCTGTGTGGTAATCTGTTTCCAGAAACCGTCGATGATGGTGAAGAATTTCAGGTCGAGCCCATCCGTAATGATACCGCTGTTGGTAACGTTTTTGGCGTTTTTGTCGTTGAACCAGAACAGTCGATACCAGAAGTCCATAATGGAACGTTCCAGAACCTCGATGACGATGTTCATGTAGTCGGTGTCCGTGAAGTCCGGAATATCGACGCCGGTGCGGAGGGAGTAGATAGTTGCCGACTGCTGGAGATCGGTGTAACACTGGGCCAGGAGGATCTCCCAGGTGCCAGGATCCCATTTCAGCTTGCGGGTGTTGATGTTCCACGGCTGAGGAGTCGGGTTACACCCGGTGTTGACCACGCCGACCATGCCACCCTCACCGATGTAACCCACCTCGGTGTTAGTGACGATGTCGGGGAAGACTGTGTGAATGGAGTTGATGTCAGGACCCTGAATGGTGTCCTCCATAATCATCTCCGAGATTGCCTGAATGACACGTCCACAAAAAGTGAACTTTTCCATGTCGAGCAATCCGCCATTTTTACCTGCCATAATTCTTAAAGTTTTTGAGTTTGACTACTTGAGGATCTTTTTGGCAGCGTTGACCTTCCGGAGCTTTTCGCGAGCTTCGTTCTTGAGGTCAGCTGCCGAGGGTTCGGGCTTCTTGCCTCCAGGCAGAACCGTCTTGCGGTTCTTCGGGCGGTAGTTGCTACCGCGGAAGTTGCGGAGTTCGTTCTCCTGCTCCTCGATGAGGTTCGTTGCCTCGTCGAGCATCGCCTCCAGTGCTGCAACGCGGTCCTCGAGAGACTCGGTGTCCTCCATCTCGATGCTGGTGACGATGTTGTCCTCGACAGTAACCACCCGACCGTCTTCCAGAACGACAGTGCCCGACGTCTCGCCGTTGGCGAGAGTTGCCTCTACACCTTCGGCCAGATTGTCCTCTTCACCTACGGTCTGGAGAACGACCTGACCCTCAGCATCCAGATAGTCGAAGTTGGCGGGAGCGCCTTTCTTGCCATTCCGGAATGCCTTGACTTTGCTCATGAATTTCTCATAAGCGCTTTTTTCGTTTTTTGTCATAGCATTAAAAATTTGGTTTGTGTTGTATGAATTGATTTTGGAAATGAATCCCAAGTCAAGAAGTGATTTGGCATCATGGATGCGCTCCTCATGCATGACATTGCGGAGCCGTTCCCGATCCTGACCTGTCCTCTCGACGTACACGTCGAGAATAGCCTCCTCCTCCAGAGCAAGCTCCTCGGCAATGCTGCGAGCATCGTCGGAAGTGAGCCAATCCCCGACAGGCATGTATACCCGGTGGATGAGTGCCCGGCAATTCCTGTTTGCCGACCGGTTCTCTGCCGGAGCTGCCAACAGGATGCACACTGCCATCGAGTGGCATCCCCCGACAATATTTGTATATATCGTCCTCCCGCTCATGCGAAGAAGATCGTAAATCTTGAAGCCCTCCTCAACAGAGCCCCCGTCACAGTCAATGTTGATGCACACCTCCTGTTCGTCGGGGTGTTCATCAAGTACCCGGCGGAAGGTCTCCACGGAGCAGATCTCTGAGGTCCCACCCCAAAGCTCCATCATGACCCGATTCTCTTCGGAGTCAATTGCGCCTTTTAAGTTGATGAATATCATGTGCCAAATTATTTCGATACAAATATAATTATTCCTAATAGATATTGAAATACTATTTGTGCTGGATTATTTAAAAATTAGCCCGGTCCTGAATCTGCACGTAGTTAGCATCTTCCCTCCGAATATCTTCGATTGTAGCAATCACTCTCACCTGGCCAAATGCTTTTTGAATTGCCCTCTCCATGTCAAGCCGATTAATGGGCTCCGACGCCTCAGCGAATGACCGGATAGCATATCCTCCGTCCGACCCGACTTTAGTGAATGGTACCCCGCCACCGAGCTCGTTTATGGCAGACAGGAGAGGAAGGAACATACGGCTCGACTTCTTATTAATGATGGTCTCTCCTCCTTCCGCCTCAATGTGCACTCCTCCAGCGGCATGACTGGGTCCCTCAATGTATTTACCTCTTGCGGCTTTCGGCAGAGGAGCTGCCCAAAGAGCTGCCATCTGAACTGCTCCCAAAGCCGCAGCTGCTGCAATGAACGGGATAGCCAAAGGGAATCCCATTTTAGCCGATGCCATGATGGAGATGGCAGTATTGATGCCAATCTCGAAGGATCCCATTGCCCTCTCCCGGATAGCTTGCTCCCGTTCGATTTTGGCCAACTCCTTCTCCTTCTGTTTCTCCATCTTGATTTTCTTCTCGTTGTACTGGGCCTCCGTGATTTGGCCATTAGCGTACATGTTTGCCAATGCCTGCTCCTCCCGGCTGTATTGTTCTTCTACCTCCTGAACCCGGCGCTCCCCGAGAGCACTGGCCAAGTCATTGAAAGCATTAGCAAAGCCGGATGCTATTTCAGCATACTCCCTGAGTTTTTCGATTCGCTCTTCCCATAAAGCCTCTTCATTCTCGGCCATCTCGAGTTGGATCTGAGCAATGGCGTCCTCGTTTCCTTGAGCTGCTGCCAACTCGGCCTCCAGATACCTTTTCCGGATCTCATACTTGGACTTGTGATTTAACTCGGCTTGAGCGAGCTCCTTGTCGAGGTCCATTTGCTGGAGACGAAGATTGTTGGCTCGGAGCTGGGCCTCCTGCTCATAGGTTTTCTCCCCGGCAGCTTTCCTGGCTTCGATTTGCTTCTTGAGCATCTCATTCTCGAGCTCCAGCTTCTTCCTTTCGTTGTCCGCTGCCTTCGAGAGGTCCTCGGCATACTGTTCGTTGAGAGCTTGGTTGAACCGGTCAAGTTGCTGTTTGGTAGCGTCCTCGCGGATCTTTTTGATTTCGTCCTGGAGGTTTTGTTGGATCTGTTTCTCGAGTTCGGCTCTGTTGACCAGGAACTGCTCATAAGCGGCATACTCTTTCTGGTATTCCTCCTCGCTCATACCTCTCACGAACTGGGGAGGCTGAATGTTGGCCAGCTCCTTCATGGCGTCTTGGTACTTCTGAGTAACCTGAGCAATCTGCATATCGACTGTGCCTCCGGAAGCTACAGCCAATATGTTTGCTCTCACCCCCGCAAGGTAGTCATTGAGCTGTTTGGCTTGGTTCTCGTAGAACTGCTTGTCAGACCGAGCCATGGCATTCAGAGCCGTCTGATACTCCTTGTTAGTAATTTTGCCGTGAGCTTTCTGGAGAGCCAGACGTTCCCGGGCTCCATCCTGAGCTGCCTTGTAGAGCTTTTTCTCATACTCCATCCGGATGGCAATGCTCGTAGACTGGAATGTTGTTTGGAACCTGAGATCGTCTTCCCGGATCTTCTGCATGGCTTCCGAGTTCTTCAAGGCAACCTCCAGAGCCTTATCGGCAATGGCCTGCTGAGCCTCCCGGTTGGCTATTGCAGTCTCAAGAGCCAAGTTGGCAACTGCGGCTCCTTCATTCTCGATTGTCCGGAACAGTTCTTGGTATCGACCTTTCAAGTCGTCGAGTTCCTTTTTGGCTTCCTTGTATTTGTCCAAGCTTCCGGACCACGTGTTGAGCTCTTCCTCCTTGGCTGCAATCACCTTCTTCAAGGAGTCGAACTCATCCATTGCAGCCATCTGTCTTTGACGAGCTGCATTCATTTCAATCTCGCGGAGCTTGTTGGCTGTTTTAAGCTGAGCTTCGGCGATCTGCTCCGACGTGGCATGATTGGCTTTGAGATTTTCTATTTCTCGCTTGCCCCGAATCTCCTCGGCTTTGGACAGAGTGTTCCGCTTGGTCTCGATCTGATCCAGTACATACGTGGAGGCTTCGGCAGCTCGATTGTATGCCTCCATTGCCCGGGTTGCTCTCTCTTGAGCTTCCGTGTTACTGTTAAATGCGTTCGTAAGAGCAACCACTCCAGCCACCAATCCGCCCACTGCAGCTGCCACCAATACAACGGGATTGGCAGCCAAAGCCGCGTTCCAAAGCCATGTGGCAGCTGCTGCTGCTTTGGTGAGGATGTTGCCAGCTCCTTGTACGGCATTTTTAGCAGCTATCGCTTTCGTCTCGGCGAGAGTCTGGTTGATGCCAACCAGCTGAACCAAGTTAGATGCAGCTCGATAAGTGGCTTCGGTCTTGGAGAGAGCTGCTTGGAGAGAAGACAAAGAGGAGAGAGCCGTGATGATGGTTATCATCTTCGTCATGGTAGCATTGAGCTCCTCGTTCTCGCTCCCCAGTACCTGAGTGGCTGTGGTCCAAAGGCCCCATACGGAAGTCAAAGCTGACGTGGCGCTGGTAACTGCCTGTATGGTTTCAGTTCCTTTACCAACGTTGGATATAGCTGTATTGACCAGGTCCTCAGCTCCTTTCAGTTCACCGGCTCGTTTAATCATCTCCTTGAACGTCTCAGAACTCGTATCCCCGGACTGAGCCATCTGGATGAGTGTCTGGGTAAGGTCGGAGAGTTCCTGCTTGAGGTTCTCCGTTGCCTTCTCGTAGTTACCAACTGACCGGCGATAGTCCCCGAGTGCCTCCTCCTGAGCTTTGAGCTCCTCGGTGGTTTCTGCAATGCGCTTGCCGAGCTCGGCTTTACGAGCCGCGTCCTGCATTGAGTTGCCCAGCTCTGCAAACTCGGCATTGTCCAAAGCCAGCTGGGTTCTAAGTTTTGCTAAACTTGCCTCCTGTTGGTTCTGGAGCTTAATGTTGTTCTGGATTTGCTTCTGGTACTTGTTCGCCTCGCTGTTGATTGCCTTGATCTGGTTGTCAAGCGCATAATATTCTTGAGCATTCTCCTCGGTTACTTTGCCGAGGGCCTTCTGCTGATCCCTCAACTCCTGGGACCGGAGTTTCAATTCGGCTAACGTCTTGAGGGCATCCTCAGCTGTTACCTTGACATTGTAAATTGTATTTTTCTGTTCTTCGGCCATACTACATGCGTATTAAGTCTACTTTTGTTATCTTGCCAGCTTGGAAGTTGTTGATCTTGGAAACGTAGAACCAGAACCCATGCTCTTCCAGCCATATCGGGTTGAACAAGTCCAGACTTTGGATGTCGAGCGAGTCCAAAAGAATTTGGGTCTGTAGGATCTTCGGTCTTTTGAGTATATTGTTGATGAGCTTGTCGTAGTACTTCGGAACGTAGTAATTCAAATTTTTGAAATACGCCGTGTATAGTCGGACTCGGGTAAGGCTATAGCCGACGCTTACCTGTGGCCACATATAGTCAGACTTATTTATGTGGACGACCATCGGCTTACTGAGAGCATTGTACTCCCAAGTCGTCTCGGTCATTTCCCCGTTCTCCATCCGGCCTCTATTGATGGTCCAGATAGGGTAGTTAGCAAGTGTATGAATCTTATTTGTAGTGTCCGCATCATAGAGGTCTTGGTTGAGCCCTGCCAAGAACCCAATTTGGAACAGGAGTTTGGTGGGCTGGAGGTTGACGTCCGGGATGCTGAACTTGTACGAGTCAGTAACGTTGTTGTCCTTGTTATCCTCCAGCTTTATCTCGTTGGACTGGGCATAGTTGGACAACTGGAACGTAAGTTTGGTGTCCTTTCCTTTTATCAGCTTGTCAGACCAATTTTTCCCGGACGAGCTTCGTCTGTTGTAGAACTCCTGAACCGAGTATGCTCTTGCTACTTTGGTGGCGGGATTCACGTCTATAGTCAGACCGAACAACTGGAAGAAAGCTTTGACTATGTCTCCCAAGCTCTTAAATCCAGTCGAAGCCAGGAGGTCATAGGTTAATCCGGGTTGAGGCTTATCCCCCGGGGAAGTTTCCGGCGCGGGAGGAGCAGTAATGCTGACCGGAAATCTCATGTCATACCGAGTGGGAGAGTAGTTGCCTGTGTCGAGAGCCCCGGACACCAGTATGTGCTCTCCTGCCTCCATCGGGATGTCGACCGAAACGCTGCCGGAAGATCCCGACATCCAAGTTCTGTCCAACACTATAGCATCGGTTCCGTCGTTCTTGTAGTGGGTAACTTTGACTATCACCGAACCATTTTGGAGGGGAGAAGGATTGGACCATGCGAAACTAAACGTGATTGTAGTATCCCATAGAGTCATCCAGTTGAATGTTCCGGGTGCGGTGCCCATAATCAAACGTCCGGCGACCGGGTCACTGAGAGTTACTCCCGGATACCCTTGCCATATCACCCCTACCGTAGTACCAATCGAGGGATCCTGGATCCAGCCAGTTCCGGATGCTTTCGGAGCACGAGGATTGTCTGCCAAAACGGGGTAAGTGCAAGGCAAAAACATTTCGGCTCGGTCGATGGGGTCCACGTCGGTCTCGAGACTGTAGCCTGCTCGATCGAAGATCCATGTCACCAAGTCATACCAGTTGAGGTGGGGGTAGAACTTGTCCAACTCCCTGACTTGCCTGATTGCCTCCCTGGAGACCGGGGGGATGTTCGGGTTCTTTTGTAGAGTTGCATACAGCCAAAAGTACAGGACTTGAGCCTCTTCGGGGCCGGAGAGGTATCGCTCAGTCTGTCCCATTGTATCCGTGTACCACTTGAGGAGGAACATACCATCCCCGGGGTCCTTCGCGTCAGTGTTGTTTAGTGTATCGAACAGGTCAGCGGTTGCTCCGAGGATCTGGACCCCGATTGATGTATCTGATACGTCTACGATGTTCAATACTGCTCCAGCCGGGGATATGAGTGCTCCCTCATAGAATAGTTGGCAAGGAAACTTCATGTATGGCACATACGACCCCGAGCCAATCACAAAACTGAACTGAAATGCTTGCTCATTGTGAGTCGTCCTGGGCAGACTGATCCGCTGAGAATATGAGGCATTCCGGTCTTTCAGCTCCGCCAGATTGTTGATCTGGTAATTCATCGCAGGAGCATCCAGCGGGAGGTCCAGTGACCAGACCTCGCCGTCAATGCCTTTCATGAGTAGTTCGTAGTTCATATCACCACTGAGTTTGTTCGTCAATAAGCTGGAACTCGTAGCTAACAGTGTTCCGGGGAGCTTTGGTGTCCCAAGTCAGATCAGTATCATCTACGAGGACTCGTTGCCATGCCCTAATTTGATAGTTGTAAACCTGGACCAAAGGCGAGAGAGCAATCCCTTTGAGCAAGTTGAAGTCGTTCTCATCAAGCTGTTCTGCTCCAGCTTGGACTATGTTCTTAACCTCCGGAGCTAACTCGCCTCTCGTCTGTGTGGCATATGGGTCTCTGGAATTCGCTAATACGTATTGGTCTCCCCTGTCAACCTCCTGCGTATACTTCTTGTGTTGCTCGAACATATACGTTTCCCATCCGCCTTTCCGGTTTATCCATCGGATGTAGAAGGGGTTGCAAGGTACCTCCGTATCGATAAACATGATGTTCCATGCTTCACCGGGATTTACTCCCCCCGAAGGTCTGAGTTTTACGTAATCAGCTCCGTCACTCTCTTCGTCCTCAAATTCATACACAAGAGGGATGTTGAGCCGGCTGGAAATGTCAAATTGATTTTCGTCCGAACTCTCCGTAAGTTTAACCCGAACGTCGACCGGTATAGCGAGATTGTTTGACCCCCAAAACCCTTTCGGGAATAGGGTGACGTAGTACGGATACCCGTAGTATTTTTTTACATACAGATTCCTGTCGTTGTCAGGAACCCGGTCAGTAAGTGCGAGCCCTAAGTATGACTCGGAGAAGTTAACATTGTATCCTCGTGGCATAACTCCTCGAGAGGCATATCGTACTTTGAAGTTTTGTTCGCCGATGCCTCTGTATGCGTATGCTGATATGAGGTTGTAGTCAATGCCAAAACCTATGCGCGAGTTAACATACGGGTATGTCCTGTTAAGACCCCGGAATCCAGCTTTAGCCAAGAAACTGAGGTCGTATTTCTTCGTAGTCCCGAATCCCGAGTCTCTGTAGATGTTGATGCTTTCAGTTAGTGAGTTCGCTGCTTTAACCGGACTGGGACTGTAGTAGATAAGGTTTTGGCCGTATGCCAAACTCATACCTGTGAGAGTAACCTTCACCCCGGATGCTGATCCTTCCTCCCCGGAATATATTCTCAGTACCGTGGAGGGGTATCTCACATTTTCAGTATTAGGGATTTGGACACGCCATGTCATAGAAGAGCCAATCGCAAGATTGGTCGTAACAACCCTGACCACCCCATGGCCTTCTCCGTCTCCTTGGTATAACGCGACCGTCAGGGGAGTTTCTGCGTTCGCTGTGCCATAGTCAACCCGAAAAGCATACCATTCCCCGGGTACCATCTTCCGGGGTATTGCGAACTCTCTGAACCATTCTTCATCGCCGCCGTCACTGTTGTCAAACACCTCGGATTGCTCGTTGTCAATGATGTTAAGCGAGACCATATTGTCCTCGTCAAAGTTCTGAGTCTTGATCTCAAGCCCGGATGTTAAGTTGTCGGTCTCAACTGGTATTTGCGAATATGCTGAGAATAAAGAATCCTCAGCCGGTTGATTGGTAATTGCCATATCGCGTTATATTATATATCCGTGGTCCATATTGTTGTCAGGAGTGAATGCCTCTTCAATGAGGACCTCCATTGTCTTGTCCAAATGCTGAGCCAGATACTCCTCGAAGTTATCAGCGGGAGTGTCGACCAAGTCAACATAAATGTGGTTCCGGTAAAGCTCTGAGCCTTCTCGTTTTATCTTCCATGCAGTGGCATTTCCGAATCGGACCAGGTCCTTGGGATCCGAGAATGTGATGCCTTTGAGCTTTGCCCACTCCATGATGATCTGTCCCAAATTGGCGGGGATCTTTCCAGGACCTCGTCCACGGATGAGAGTGTAGAAATAGTTCGGGGCTTCGATTGTTCCCCAAACTGTTTCGCCTTCTCGTCCCGTCTGGACTGTTATCTGAGCATAGGTTCTGCCGGAGGCTTCCTGCCCGGCGTCCTGTGATGCCCGGATGATCTCGTCCCTCATCTGGGTGAGACCCTCAGCCAATATCTGTTCCAGTCCTACCGCCATTTGTTTCGAGGTTTGCGAGCATTGGCTTTCTGCTGAGCCTTACGCTCAAGTTCCTTGTTCAATCGCTCACGGAAGAGGTGACTCTGCAAGTTCGTGAAAAGGAGGTTGTACACCTTGCCGTATTTCCACTCCAGGATCTCGTCCGGGTCCTTAGAGTAGTCCTTGGCCAGTGCAGTGATGGTAGCCATCTCGCCAACCACCATGGAGAATTGGGCAATGCCGGCTGCCTTTTCCTCGGCACTGGGCTCGTACTTGAGCTCAGTCTGTTCTCGCTCGATCCAGTATTTAATGCCCATGAGGACCTCATACCAGTACTCGACAATTTCTGATGTGTTCCTCAGACTCCATTTGACGCCGAGACATTGCATGCCTTCTTTCATCTTGTCGATGTCGGTCATCTCCTTGTCAGTGATGATCCGGCCAAGCTCTATGCGTTGGCCGAACGTCATCTGACCGCCTTGTATGTCGATTCGCTGTATCATCCTACTATTGTGAGCGTGTTAAATGGATATTGCTTAAATACCTCGGGAGCCGTGTTAAAAATCGTCGATCCTTCGGGGGCCTTGAGTGTAAAATCTGGGTTATACCACAAGTTCCTGTCCTCCGGATTATCCTTTAGGATTTCGTAATACATCGAGGACCAACCTGATGGTGCTGCCCCTATGGTCACTTGTAAGTATGAGCGCCCTTTAGCTCCCCCAGTATCACGGACAGTTAAAAGGCATACCCTCGTTTTGTTAAGATACCAATAGGTACTGCCCGAAACGTTTGGGGCAGCTGGGAATATACCATTGGGGACCAAGCATCGGATCATTCTGCCGGACAGGTCAGTACCAACAGGCAAGTCTATTAATCTCTTGCCTATGAGATCCATGCCGGGATCTTCGGACCAAATGCACCAGTCGGAATATGTAGTCAGCTCAATGCCCACACTGACCTCGTTAGCATCAAATCTGGCAGATGGGTAGACTATTCGTACCGTGTTCATCATCTCCGGGTAAAGCATGCCAAGTCTGGAAGTCTTCAACCGAAGGAGGAAGGGCCTTACGATCGTTCTCTCCAGCTCGTCTCTCAGGATGAGCCTCGATGTCGTCTTGGACTCAGTACTGAATGGGGTGTCACCTTTGTAGGCGTCATTGCCCATTGGCTCGAACTTACAGAAATAAATCATCAAAGGCAATCGCTGTCTCTGGTGGCCTCTGTACGGTATGTCATAGTACCCCTGAGTCGGTTCCTCGATGTAGATGAACGTAGTGCTGACCGGATTCCCCTTTGGGTCCTTGATGACCTCTCCGTTGAGCCCAGTCTCAAATCGAGGCATTGTGTCCACTTTGACATTCAGCATCCGAGCCTGGTCGCACTCGAAAACTGCTCCAGGGGCCAGGTCTTGAAGCATCAAGCGTATGCGTTCTATGATAGGTAAGGTCATCGCTTCGCTGGGATTATGATTTTGGCGGACTTCATGCCAGTCGCCTTCGGCTTTATCTCAAATATCATTCGCATGATGAGCATGTCCAGGAAGTCCGGTGACCTTCCGAGGAGCTGCTTCATGGTATCCTTGGAGATGAGCTCTCGCTTCTGCTCAGCGGAGTTCGTGTTCTTGGACTTGAGGACCGTCATCTCCTGCTTGATCTTCTCCTGAACTTCGGGAGAGCAGATGATGTGGATCTGGCGCTTGTTGATGAGCTCCGCCAGCTTGAATGCGCACTCCGACTTGATGTTGTTGTACGTCTTGGAGTCAATAGCTGACTGTCCTCCGTGAAACTCCCGGATGCCTTTCAGGTAGCTCTCCAAGTAGAATCCAAGTCCATCAGCGTCAGAGACGATGCTGGACCGGGGGACTTTCAGACCGGTGGCCAATTTGGCGATCTTCTCCTCCATCTCCTTGCCTTCCGAGAAGCCTTTGGCGATGGGGATCCGACAGACCATGCCGTCCCAGGTTCCAACCACCCAACTGTCTCGTCCTTTCCCGGCAAGGTCAGTGCTAATGAACCGATTGCCCGTCGGGAGTACGAACTCATTGCTGAACATGTCGCACACTGCATCATAGTCGACCAGCCAATTCGGGTCATCGTCATACTCCCAGTTGCCAAAGACCAGTCGCTCGATCTGCGACTGGGTCAGGTTACGGAGAAGCCCTTCGATATACGTGTCTGGGAGAGTCTTGTTGTCCTGGGGCAGAGCTTTGACGAACCGACGCCAAGGAGGCAGCTTGTTCTCCTTCCATGGCTTGTAGTAGTCCGTATAGAGGAAATTGTTGGACGGGTTGCAGGTTATAAGGAGCTTGGGGGCCAACTTGTAGACGTCGTTCTTCCATCGACCGATGGAAGCCTGGAGGTTGGTCTTCGCCTCGCGGATAAACTCTCCGCCCTCTTCGATCCATCCCCGAGTCATCTGCATGGACCCGAATCTCTCATACATGGGATCGCTGGGGTTGTACTTGGCATCGATGAGGTAGATGCGGCTTTTGTTGTACAACTCGAAGAAATTGTATTGACCATTGAAGTGGTAGTAGTCCTCCGTGATACCCCAATGGGCGAATACCTCGTAGAGGGAGGGGATGGTGTATCGGACTAAGTCGGCGGCCGTCTTACGCGCAATAAAATAAAATGTCTCCGGATAGGTGAGGGCATCGCCGGCTATCAAGGAACACCCGAGGTAGGATTTGCCAGCACCTTTCGTGCCGGCATACAGAATGTCAGTGACTGAGTCATCAAGCCATAACCGAGCCACTTCCTTCTGCTTCTCGTTGCCTTTGGTGTCAAATTGAAGCCGGCGTCCCATTTTATTTTACCTCCATTCCTGTTATCTGTTCGAGAGTAATGCCTCCCGTCAGGTTGACATTGGTCTTGCGTCCTTGAAGTACCTGGATGAGGCTGGCAGCGTACTTACCAACCAGTGCTCCCTCAATCTGCTGGGAATTGATGGCGTCCTCGATGGTGCCACCAATTGCAGCTGCTACAGGGTCTCCCGTGAGCTCCTCGTACTCAACAGGATTGATGCCAGCAAACAGCCTAAATGATTCGATGGTCATCGGGCGGGAAATGTATACGCTACAGTCTTCGCCATTCTTATTCTTGTGAGCCTGGGAGAAATAGTTATCCTGCATGAATTTGCAATACTCGACGAATGCAAAATAAAGCTCCTCCGCATCGGTGGGCTTTACAAATTCCCCGGCGTCTCGCCTTTTCTGTCCCTCCTCCATATAGGCGAGCGGACTCATTTTATATGTGCTTCGTGCCATGCCTCAAATATAATCAAACCTTATACAAATTAAAAATTTATTTCTGCACAACAATCCCCGGAGCGTTTGGCCCCGGGGATCTCTAATTTATTCGCTTACGCGAATGAGGGTCACCCCGAACCACAGGAACTTGACCGAAATGCCATTCGGCCAAATCATGCCTTCGTGGACCGTGGCGATGGAAGGAGTCCAATTACAGTACTTGGTATTAATCTCCGAGTACAAAGCCCAGTTTTTCCCGAGCTGCTTAAAGTGTTTTGCTTTCATTCTTGAAAATTTTTAGTTTCGTATGCGCGAGTGCCGTCCAGTATTTGTGGGTCGAGAGAAGTCCCAATTTGGCACCAGTTCTACTGGACCAATTCTACTGGACCAATTCTACTCGCCTAAGACTTCTTTTTTGAACTTTTGGATCCGTCTCTCCGTTCTCTCCATCTGCTTGATGGATCGGCTCAATATCCGTTTGGGACTATTCCACCATTGGCGGATCCCGCCGAAAATCGCGAACAGGCCGATGATGGCCAACAGGTAAATTGCAATCATTTTCTACGCCTCCTTTCTAATTTGTTTTGTAGTTTGCGGACCTCAACCCAGTCCTCGTGCCGCATCCATGCCGGACGGGATAACAGAGTCAGCTGACCCCGTGCTATTTGCATGGTGGTCTTTTTCAATTTGCGGGCGTAGTCCAGGACCTCCCGCTCCTCTTTTGAGTAGATACCCAGCCATCGCCGGAACACTCCAAGTTTCCCAGTTGGGGGTAGCCCCAATTTCTCAGTTTTTTTCATAATAAACAACATTTGACCAGTAGTAAACAATAAAATTTCTTATTGTTTCTCACCTAAGTGATTGATATTCAATTGATTAGGTCCCCAATTCTTCTCCCGAGAAACAATGTAAACAATGTTTCTGTGCACTCTATTTTGTGATTTTTCATTTCCTAAATTGGTCATAATTTTCCTCATATTTCCTATTCAGGTTTTCCTCCTAAATTATTGTTTACATTGTTTACAAGGGCCTAAACCATTGATATTCAATCGATTATCGAGAAACAATGATTGTTTATTATTGTTTCTCATTGTTTACTGCTGTTTTAATTTAAGTGATTGATTATCAATAATTTGGGATTATTTCCATTGGAACAATAAACAATAAACAATAGGGGTCCCCCGGATTTTAGGGGAGGGGCTGTCGAGATTTTTGCCAATAAACAATGGAACAATGGTTTTATCAACTTTTGGGGCCGGGGGTCCCACTGATTTGTAAACAATGAAACAATGGTTTGACCAACTTTTTGGGCCGGGGCCACGGGGAAATTGTAAACAAAGAAACAATAAAACCATCAACTTTTGGGGCCAGGGGTCCTATTCCCCCGTGGACCCAAAGCCCCCCACTCCTCTCTCAGTCGATTGCGGGAAAAGCTCGGCCTCCGACTCGAGAACTTCTACCCCAACATAGACAATAGGCATCACCAAACCTTGAACCAGCTTCATCCCCGGCTTGAGGATGACGATCTCCTTGCCTACGTTCATGACGTGCAGATGGATTTCTCCTTGGTAGTCTTCGTCAACCACGCAGGCTCCGACCTGGAGCTGGTGCTTGGTGGCAATACCGCTCTTGTTGAACATGATGAGGGCACACCCCCGGGGTATTCGAGCTTTGATCCCGGATGGAATGTTGATGCTTTCGCCCGGCCAGATCTGTTTGGCTTCGAAGTCTTCCGGGATGTAGAAGTCCAGCCCGGCGGACAGACCCGTTCCTCTGGTCGGGGTCTTGACATTTCTTACTTTTACGATTTTCATTTTTTAAAATATTTTTCGAGTCGAGCTCGGTGTGTTGTACCTGATGAGAGCGATGCTCCTTCTATAAAATTGTAACGTGTGTGAAGAGGAAGCTCCTGGAATGCCTTCCTGAACGGTTGACCGTCCGATTCAAATATCTTGCCCGCAGGATTGCCGGGCGTAACGTCCTTCATTTTTCGGGACTTGATCCACCACAAAGCCTCTTCCCGATTTATAGAACGGATGGAAGGTCTAACAGATCCCTTCCGGAGCGTCATTTTGAACCACTGAGCCTCCGTGTTGGAGTCATCTTCTTTAAACCATACCCGGTAATATCCAATAGCTATTGCCATAAGTTGTAGAATATTTCGTGACACTTCTTGCGGTATGCCATCGGATCCTGCCGTATACTTTGGCACTTGAGAGGCTCTTTGGGTCGGTCGAGAATCTCCTTAGGCAGGACGTCGCTGAAAGCATCTTTGAGAATGCGCTTGTGAGTTCTGTCCTCCCGGGGCAAACGGAGAGCGAACCTGACAACGTCATGTCCCAGGAATGGTGACCGGAGTTCAACTGTGCTCCTCATGGAAGCCCGGTCAAGCCGAGGCATGTGATAGAACGGAAGCTCTTGGAACACGTCTGAGAGCTGGGAGTCATAGTCATCAACTCGGCGATAGCCCCCGAAGAGTTCGTCAGCTCCATCCCCGGTCAGGATGACCTTCTCCTTGACCTTCTCCATGAGTCGGAACTGGGGGATCATGGAGCCCAAGTCGATGGGGGTTTCGTTGTAGCGGAGACACCTCTCCAGGCAATCATCATCGGGGATAGGGCCAAGAGAGGTGATAGAAACCCCTAAAAATTCGGACAATAGCATGCCAAATTTTGATTCATTATTCTCCACCATATAGAGATTAACCCCCAGGCCCATTCGATGAAGAATAGAGGCAACTATGGATGAATCCAGTCCTCCAGAAACCAAAGCTCCGACCGGGACTTTAGAGTACATTGCCCGGCGTTTTACGGACCTCTCGACCAAGCCCCGGAGGACTTCGGCGAACTCGGATTTTGCGAAATGACTCCGTTCCCCCATCCCCCATCTGTAGTAGTCCCTCCGGATAATGGTGGGCTTCACCTTCATGTCATCGAAGGAATAGACAGTATTCGGCATAATACGCTTGACGTTGTTCCATGGAGTTCTGTCATCCCAGTTGTACCCCCATTTGAAGACTTCCGACTGATAGTACCGGTCGAAGTCTCGGAAGTCCGACACCAACGGGGTTATCTCCGAGCAGATTTCCCCGAATTGGTTGTAGTAGAGTTGCTTCTTTCCGAGAGGGTCGGTGAAAGCAATTATCTGGCCCTTACGGTACCAGCATATTGCCCACATGCCATCCCAGTTGTTGGCTTCATAGATGATGTCTTCGAGACACGAGGATCCAAACAGGCCGCGGAGGTACTCGACGTCGCTGTTATACTTCTGAGGGTAGTTGTAGATCTCCCCGACGTAAAGGAGCCATCCGTTGTCTCCTGCCAGTTTTATGGGCTGAGCCAGGTCATCCCCTGGCTCAGTCTGAATGGGCAAACGGACATGACCGAGAAACCATCCCCCCTGAGCAATCTGAACAGTTTCAGTCCCCCGATGTTGTATCTTGTAGACAGTGTTGATCCTTCTTGATATACTTATTCCACACATATCACTTGAGTTTGTTTTTGAGAGCGTCTATGAGACAGACGATCCCTATTCCGATTACTACTGCTATTGCCAGCCCAATGATGATGGGCTCCTCATTTCCTCCTGCCATGTCTTTTGCGCTTTATGTCCTTTCTGACTTCGTCAACTGCGATCAGAAATGTGATGTAGAGTATAGCTGCTCCAGCCAAAGAGGTCAAGGCTACCCCGATCAATACTTTAACTTCTACGGGCATTTTTATTAGAGTTTTTGAGTATCTGCTGTGCCTTCTTCTCGATCCAGTTAGTGTAGCACCTACTCTTCATGTGGAGCCCAGTCAGGAGCCTCGAGCATCACGGGCAGAACATGCAATCGTCATATTGCTGATGAGCTTTAGCTCTTGCTTCGTCGATAGTCATAATTTAGTAGATTACCCATTTGGAAAGATCTTCGTTGTATGCATGGAGGGACCCAGCGAAGTAATGGAGAGAGCCCTTCTTGAGAGAGGGATATGTGGCTGCGAGGATGTTGAACACGTAGTCCATCATGGCCTCCGTCAACCAGATGTCAATTGCGAAGTGCTTGAAGAAGTCATTGCTCCGAATGTAATATATCACGTGGAGCCGATTGTTTCGGATGAGGAACTGGTAGCTGACGGAGCAAGGTACTCGGGTCAAAGCCCCGGCTGTTGCCCGGGTGTCCTCCGGCTCGAAGATCATGACCATTGCTCGTCTGGAGTGCGGGTCGTCCCGGAGAGTCATGATGACATTCTCCAACTGGTGAATTTCGGGTCCCTTGTGGAAGATGTGCAGACGCTCCGAATAGGTGTAGTCGAAGCGACCCTCCTGCCGAGTCTTGCTCACCAACTTCTGCCACAAGTCCCGGCGGATCTTCCAGCTCTTACCCGGATTGACCCCGTTTCGGTCAAGCCGGTCGGAGAGCTCTGCTCGGCAATACTTCTCGATGAGCTCGGCCTCGTCTTTGAACATGAAGTCGAGCATCTCACGTTTGCCGAGATACGGCTTCGAGATGACGAAGCTCACTCCGATGAGTTCCTTGGTGAGCCGGTCGTCCCCGCTGAGTTCTTGGTTTTGGTAATGGTTGACCGGGACCGTGATGCCGGAAACCTTGAGCTCCCGATCCATCTCCCGGATCATTTCGAAACAGTCTTTAAATATTCTACCCATATCAGTATTTGGATTTAATGCGAAACAGATTTACTTGATACTTCAACGACCAGAGCTCTTTGACTCGAGTCTCTGAGAGACCCAAATGCTCGAACATTATGACGAAGTAAGTCCATATCCACTTGAGCCGGTCCTCGAAAACTACCAAGTCAACCATGTACTGAGATTGTCTCCACTCTCTGTTCTTGAGACAGTTTGCTGTCATGCCGATGTTTCCGATTAAGGTAAGCAGATCTCCCGCAAAATCTTCGTCTTCCAGAACCTGTGCCCATTTAGGCAGCGTCCAGTCGAAAGTGGGAGTCATGCCATAAAGCTGGTAAAGCTCCAACATGAAGTTGAATGCGTCAATTAGCTCCTCATCAAAGTGCTCGCCATCGAGTTCCTCCTCGATAGCCTCCTTTGCCTCAGCGAGTTCCTCGACAATCTGCCAACAGAGTTTCTTGAATAGTTCTTGATCCTCCAAAGTGTTGATGTCAAAGTTCGCGATGCGCTCCTTGAAGTATGGCCTGTACATGAGCTGGAGCTCCCCCTGGAGGGCATAAATCTCTTCCCAGCTCTTAATGAATGGCTTAAAGTCTTGTGTATTCATGGCTTGATGTTTGAGAATGGATTGTACTGTTCCGGATCGTTTTTGTGGGAGTAGTATACAGCTATTCTGCGTCCCTCTTCGGTGAGAACATGTTTGATCTCATGCACCTCGATGGGACTGATCCGGATGAAGTCCACAGCCTCCGAAATGGTTGAGAAGTACGTAGGTACTACTCCCGGAGCTTTTAACGGCTTGGGTTCCTCGAGTTCGTTGTTGATGGCCCCGATTGTGGCTACCATGTCAAGGAGGTTGTCCTCCTTGTGTGCATTGGATTCACGTGCCATTTTCACTGCCACTTGAACCCAAGACACGTCAAGAGCGGTCAGAGGCTTACCGGTAATGACCGAGGCGATTTCTGCGGCCTTCTGGTTGCATTCCATGAATGGTCCGTATTGTCTCTCCTTCTCCTCCGACCGCTCATTGATGATTTGGTCAGCGTGTTTAAGTATGTTACTCATGATTTTTAGTATATAGGTTAGACCCCGGGGAGGGACTCGAACCCTCCTGTACCACTCCGGGGTGCCAAGTGGGGTGACGGCTCCACTTGGCGAGGAGTTTTGACTTACTCCTCAGCCGGTGCGTTCTCCGGCTCGTTCTGTTCTGCTTCGGGAGCTGCCTCGGGAGCTGCCTCGTCAGCCTTCTTCCGGCCGCGCTTCGGCTTCTCCTCGGGAACCGGTGCCATCTCGCCGAGCTCCAGGTCCTTCGAGTCGATGCCCTTGCCCCAGACGTGCCCGTCGTTGGTCTTGATGCGGTACTGGATGAAGTTGTTGCGGGGGTCGAGACGAACTCCGATGATGGTGCCGTCGGTCTGCTCCTTGGTCTTCGTGCAGATGAACTTGCAGAAGCGACCAATGTTGGTTTTGGCATTCTCGAGGTTAGCCTTTGCCTCCTCGGACGATACCTCCTTTTTCAACGGGCGGGGCTCCTTGGGCTCCTTCGGAGTCTTTGCCTTGCGAGCCTTCTTCGGCTTCTCCTCGGCGACCTCGTCATTCTCCTTGATGCCGTTCTCGGCTTTGTACTCTTCGGTCTCAGTGGCGTTGTAGACAGCGCCCTCCTCTGCCGGATGTTCCTGAGATGCTCCTCTCGATGCGAGGATGGATTCGATGGCGTCAAGCTCGTCACCGGTCTTGACCTTGGCCAACTTTTGAAGAACTTTCGAGCTGTAGCTCTTGTACTTTTCGATAAACTTTTCCATAGTGTTTAGTTGTTAAGTGTAGTGTAAAAGTAAGAAAAAATGTCCAATTAAAAAAATTTTTCACCAGAAAAATTGAAATTATTTCAATCCAATTCGACTGTGATTATGTCCAATATGTTGGAGGTCCTCATGCTATTGACTCCCAGTAGAGCCCTTCGGATCCCCAAGTCCCTCATTGCTCGCTTTGCTTGAGCAATGGCTCTGGCTTTGATTCTTCCGTCGGGGATAGCTGCTTCGTAGCTGTTGTAATCCTCGTCCATTAATTCGTAGTAATATCGTTTCATTGTCCTTTTGTTTGTACTACAAATATACGAAAAATATTTTTATTCCTACGATAAAACGGGGGAAAAAGTAGAGGCTAAACCTCTACTTCTTCACCTTTGTAATTTACGAATTTAGCATCCTGATAGCCGAAGAATCTGAGGGACCCGAGGTCTTTGGTTATCGTGTTCAATATCTGGGCGAGCTCCTGGTCGGAGTAGTCTTTGCAGGAGTTGACTGTGTCTACTGCCCAGTAGTTCGACTGTCTAACTGAGGTGTAGCCCTTCTTCCCGACAGTTACTATGAAAGCATTAGGACGGTCGGATAACTTGTTCTCTTTGCTTCGGAATATGACCGAGACCTTTTTGTTGTTGGGACAAGCGGCTTTTGCCAGACTTTCGATTCGGTGTTTGTTTTCGTAGTTCATAGTGTTATCGTTTTGTTTGTATCACAAATATAATACTTCTGCTACAAATACTACGATGTTTTGCGATATTTTTTCATATATTTTTCGACCCTCGCTTTTACAGCTTCCATGAGAGCATCCTGCCCCCGGGTCTTCGCTTTCTGGGCTCTTATGACGTCCTGGTCCACTGTCTTCGAGCATACCAGTTTATTGACTATCACGACCTCCTTCTGTCCTTGTCGGTCAAGCCGAGCATTGAATTGTTGCTCCAGCTCGAGAGAATAGGTCTGCCCAAACCAGATGATGCGGTGTCCTCCGGCTTGAAGGTTGAGCCCATGGCCCCCGGAAGCCGGGTGCATCAAAAGAACCTGGATTCTGCCAGCATTCCAGTCAACGATGTCCTTCTCCGTTTTGAGTTCCCGGGGCTTATACTTGGCGAGAGCCTTCATGAGCCGGTCTCTGTCATGCTGGAAGGTCCAACCTATGAGGACTGACTGTCCCCCGGCGTCCTCAATGAGTTCCTTCGTGGCTTCGATCTTCAACGTGTGCACCTCATGGGCCACTCTCTGTTCATCGTACACTGCTCCATTGGCAAACTGGAGGAGCTTCGTGGACAAAGCTGCTGCATTGACAGCTGGTATCTCTACGGCGTCCCCGAGCTGATCAATCATGCTGAGAACTTGTTCCTCCTCGAAGGAGTCATAAGCTTTTTGGATTTCCGGGGGCATCTGGATCTCCACTATGTTGTCGATGCGCTCGGGGAGATCGAGGTAGTCCTTAGCTTTCATGCTCATGCAGATGTCCCCGATCTTTGAGTATATCCGCTCCTGATTCTCTTTGGATATGTCGTACGAATATACAATATGCCCATTTCTACGTCCTGGCTTAAAGTAGTTGTCACGATAGTGGGATATGTATTTGCCCAAGCGCTCTCCCCGGTCCAGGAGGTACATTTGGGCCCAAAGGTCCATGAGACCGTTGGGTGCCGGGGTACCAGTCAAACCTACTACTCGGGAGAGTGAAGCCTGAACGTGCTTAAGAGCTTTGAATCTGATTGACTTGGGGTTCTTGAAACTGCTGAGCTCGTCGATGACCACCATGTCGAATGGTAGGCAAGATCCCCCGTAGAGCCCGCATAGCCAAGCCACGTTATCTCTCCCGATGGTGTATACGTCTGCCTTCTTGGCAAGAGCCTCACGACGTTGACGTTCTGTTCCGATGATGCGAGACACTTTAATGTGCTTCAAATGGTCCCATTTCTCGACCTCCTGTGTCCAGACTGATTCGGCTACTCTTTTGGGAGCTATGACTAATACTCGTCGGACCTCGACCTCTTTAAACATGAGCTCGTTGATGGCTGTCAAAGTAGACACTGTTTTACCCAATCCCATGTCCAGGAACAGAGCACAGTGCGTGTGGCTTATTATGTGGTCAACAGCTTGTAGCTGGTATTGATGGAGATCATTTTCGGTCATATTCCAATGCTAACATTTTACAACCCATGGTCGTGTCTATCACCTCGACCCGAAAGCCCATTGCTTTCAGTTTCTGGTGCATTAATGTCTGTATTTTTCTGGGCTTTTTGCCGAATGCTTTCAACTCAACGAAAACGACTTCGCCACCGGGGAACAGACAGAGCCGGTCAGGGAGGCCAGCATTGTGAATTGCGGGGAGTTTCAAACACCAGCCACCAACTCTCTCCACCTCAGTGACGAGCCGTTTCTCAATCGAGTTTTCGCACGTAATATTTTTGCTTTCCATAAATGGGGAAATTTTTAGTAGACTTGCACGGTTCCCATTCGGGCATGCTCTTCAACAAGTCATTGATTTCTCGGGTCTTATACCGGTCCATGTCCTCCCTGTTCCGCCCAAGACATTCGCACCATATCTCAGCAACACACACGTAGTCTCGGGGGGTGGTCCCTTTGGGGTTTAACTCATCGACCAGGAAGTCTCTTCTCTGGTAGAGGTCCATTGAGTCCCAGTTGTCCGGGAGTTTACGTTCCAAGTACGCCTCAATGATGCCTTTCCGTTCATCCGACTCGCTGTGCGAGCTTTGCTCATTTTTGGCTATTTTTTCTGCTTCATGGCTCAAATAGAGTTTTTCCTTGGATTTGTACAGGACAACTGCCTCAGCCCATATCTGGTCTATCTCGTCGTCAAGTTCCATGAACACGTCTTTTTTGGCATTGTTGGGGACCACGTCCACTGGCATGAAGCGTCTGTTGCCAGTGGGGTCTCTCAGGAATTCGCTGTCGTTGGTGGTGCCGAAAAAGACGCATTGCCGGGGATATATCTCAGAAGTTCTGGCATACGCTGGTCGGAATGAGTCTTCGGACTTAGATATGAAATGCTTCACTGACTCAACCTCCGCTTTGCGGAGACCTGAGAGCTCAGCTATTTCAATAAGCCATGCCCCCTGGATCTGCTCGAGAGCCTCCTTTCCTTGGACTGTCAGGAATGTATCGCTAAACCAGGATTTTCCCAATTTTTTGATGAACGTACTTTTGCCGGATCCTTGAGGTCCTACGAGCATAAGCACAAGGTCGAATTTGACCCCCGGATTCATAACTCGGGCAACTGCTCCAACCAGCATCTTGCGGATGGCTTCGCGGGAGTAGATATTATCGTCAGCTCCCATGTAGTCAATCAGGAGTTTGTCTACCCGTTGGACACCGTCCCATTTGAGACCATTGAGGTAGTCCAGAATCGGGTGGAAGTGGTTGCGTTCAAATTCCAGAGCCATGGCATCGTCGATCTTTAGCGAGGACGTTATTCCATATACGCAACCCAGATAGTTCCTGACCCCGGAGTAGTCTACGTTCTTGACCGACTCCGGCTTAACAACCCGACGCCATGGGAGATTCCCAAAAACGTACCTCTTACCGTCAAAGTCATTCTGTCTGAACAGTCTTTTGAATCGGGGATCGTTTGCAAATATGAGGTTAAGATTGGCATCCGATGAGAGGTACGCTCCTCGAGTATCAACCTCCAGCTCCTTCATCCACTCGACGCTCTCAGCCTCCGGGTCAACCTCCTTTTCGACTACTTCTTCCTGAGTCCGGTCATGCTCTGGATCGGCAAACTCGTACTTGGCACTGTTGATGTGGTCGTTGGCAATGGTTGTCTTAGTGTCTGGGTCATTGCGTACGAACTCCTCCATTGCTGACACACTTGGCAACTTCGACGAGGGATCCTTGACCTTGTCGTCAAGGTGGCCGAATTTGTGTATGCGGACCAAGTCAAACGCATTGCAAAGTTTACCCCCACACGGGTCAGTTCCATGATGGGAATAAGCGAACTTGTTCTCATACACGATAAGACCAGCCGAAGCACTTCCTTTTGTGTAAGTGTATCGGCCCTCCAATGCTGATGGGACATAGGTGTCAGAGAGAAAAGTCTCTATTGCTTCGGGTATGGAGTACGTCCTACAGAACGCTCCTATGAGCCCCCTCTTTATGGTTGGGTCCTCCTGCTTCTTAACGGCTCTGTCGACAGCTTCGAAACGGGACGAAGCTGTGGGCCAAAGTGATGAGTCCTTCCAATCGGCATAGGAGTTGAGTATCTCGTCAGCATCAATCCATGGACCGTCCTGAACCCTAAAGTAGTAGTCCATGTCCTTCGGCGTAGAAGGCCAGAACATGAGTCGGTTGGTCTCGAAAGTTGAATTGTCGAAAAGGTCTATGCCGATTATCCCGGCAATTTTTCGGCTTATGGCCACATACTCATCAGCCGTGACTTCTCTGCTCAGTGGCATTATTAGTCGGTACCGGGGAGACGCATCCGAGTGTTTGTGAGTCCCATGCAGAACAGCTGCATTGTCAAACTGGAGAGTAAAGTCATCCCAGAGGTCTTTGTGGGCAAAGTCCAAGTCGAGTGTCATCAACTGTCTGTGGACCACATTGGCCGGGCTTCTTTTGCCTCCTCTCAGGTAACCTCCAACGTATCCGCCTACGTCCTTTATTTTGAGCTGGTCTTCCTTGCTTGCAGAAACAAACTCCTTAAATGTTTCAGTGGTCTTGTTCTCCTCCCCGAGTCGACTGACCAATTCAGACCATTTCAGTTTCTTGTTGCTCCATACTTTTGATCTTGCACTCAGTCCGATTGCAATATCAAGTTCCCCGTCGTATGTCATTAGTCTTTCTTATAAAATTTAGTAACGTATCCGTCTGCTTTGAGAGGTAATCCCATTGGCAAGCAGTTCAGCCAAGGAAGATCCTCTCCCATAACTCTACACATAGTTTCCAGACAATCCCCGGCTCGGTCTTCGTCTACCTCTGCAATGGCTTCATCATGGACGTGCATTACTATTTCGAAGTCTTTCATAATGCTTAGTCTGTACATTGCTTCGGCGAGAAGATCCCGGGAGATTGCCTGGACTATGTTCTCCACCAGTTTGCCCCCGTAAGTCTCTACCTCAGTCCATCCTACTGACTGGACCATGCCGTCGTAGACAATGCCAGTCTGCCCGAACCTGTTGGGTCTCACCCGGGGATTTCTGTAGTATAATTTTCTCCCAGCCGGGAGAGCTATCGTCAAATTGGTCCCGTCATGTTCAAAGACGAGACAACTTACTTTCTTGGTCTTTCTGGTCTGGACGCACTCGATGGCCTTCTCGTTCACCTCCGCCCAAAACTCAACAATTTTAGGATTGGCTCGACGCCAAAGAGCTACAATGGAATACATTTCCTTTTTGGACAGCTTCTTCTCTTTGTCCATCTTCTCCATTGCGTTGACCGACCCCTCATATCCGAGTGCCAATTCTGCCGTCTTGCCCCGCTGTCTGAGGTCCGATCCTTTCGTAACCTGCTCAATGGGAACCCCGAACATGAGTGATGCTGATGCCTCATAGATCTTGCCATGAGTGTTGAAGACGTCGAGTCGCCACTTCTCCTGAGCTAACCAGGACAGGACTCGGGCCTCAATAGCACTAAAGTCGGCTACTGCAAACATTTTTCCCTCTGGTGCTATGAAGGCTGTTCGGATTAGCTCGGACAGAACATTCGGGATATTGCCGTAACACATTTCCATAAGGTCGTAGTCTCCTTTCTCTACCATGCTTCTGGCGAGGTCCAAATCCTTCATGTGATTCTGGGGGAGATTCTGGAGCTGGATCATACGGCTCGACCAACGTCCTGTTCTGTTGGCCCCGTAAAACTGGAATAACCCGTGAGCTCTCTGGTCTTTGGCAGCACAATTGAGCATAGCAATGTACTTCTTAGTTGAGGTCTTGGACAGTGCAAGCCGACCAGCTAGAACCTCCTTGACCAGATCGGGAGCCTCCGGATTGTTTTTCAGATATTCGAGGATTTCGGGCTTTCCCAGTGCAGGGAAGTTGAGTCCGAAATTAGTGCTGAGCCACGTCTTCAACTGGGCCAAGCTGTTCGGGTTATCCAAGCCAGTCAGTTCCTTCATCCGGTCGGTCATCTCCTCCGTGTATACCTCATCGAAAGAGATGGCGTTCCCGGCCATATTGAGATCTATCAGAATTCCCCGGTCATTGATGCTTTGGTCTACGAGGTAGTTCCGACGTTCGAACTCCGGGAATGGGAATTGGTCCAGCTGTTCCACGATGTCGCGTTCGGCAATCACGTCATATTCGGCATACGTCTTGAACTCGTTCCACTTGTCCGGGTCGTCGTCCGGCATGTTCCGAGTCCTCATCCCGTTGGACTTGGTTGGCTTGCACGGGGAGCAGAAAAACCGGATTAAAGCTTTACCGGTCGACTTCTTCCCGTGCTCTCCGAGGACCAACGCCTTGGAGAGTTCATCCAAAGCCAAAGGCAGTCCGCAATAGGCTGCTTTAGTCATTGAGCAATACAATTGATCAACCGGGATAGGTAGTCCTATACGCTTAAATACGAGTCTCTCAAATACTGCGTTGTGCGCCCATTTCTCGATCCCCGGGTCAGTTAAAGCGGAGATGAAATAATCGGGGAGCTCCTCTCCTTTGGCCAGATCTATCACCTGAACGGGAGAGGTGTCAAAGGCGAAAGATACTATAAGGAGCTGAAAGCCCCCCGATTCTATGTATTTATAGGCGCCCGTGGATTTAATGTCCTCCGGGCTATATGTTTCTGTATCGAAATATAAGCGTCTCGGCATGTTAATTATTGTTAAATTTGTTGCTGGGCGGGGATTCGAACCCCCTAATCCCAAATAAGACCCAGCATACCAACCTACATAAGGTCGTCGTCCCACGGGTTCTGGCCGAAGTCCTCTTCTGCAGAAGATCCCCCGGAGAGACGTTCTCCGTCAGCCAACTTCTGGAGGTTGTTCAGCCCGCAAGCAACGCCTTTGTTGCCATTCGTGTTGAAAACGTAGAAGTTGATCGACGCCCGGCCATAGCATCCGGAGTAGAAATCCTCTTTTTCGATGATGGGGTTGAGGTTGACGTCCACGATGCCAGGACGGTTGTCCGAGTTGGCATTGACGAACATGTGCCCAGCATACTCCGGGTTGTCCGGTCTTTCGGTGTCCCCGTCACGGAGGGGGTTCTTCCACGTGGGGGGAATCTTGCCACCCAATTTGGCGATGCCTTCTTTGAGAGCCGTGTCGATGGCCTCCTTGACCCGAGCCAGAGTTGCCGAGTCAGACTTCGGGATGAGGATGGACACCGAGTATTTTGCTCGGTCAGAACCCTCCATCGCCCGGGGTTCCCATACGTTGGCGTAACTGAACCGGACTTTGCCGGTTACTACTTTGGTTGTTGCACTCATAGTTGTGAAGTTTAGTTATTAGAAAAATCGAGTTTTGCTTGTTCAATTCCCATTGCCGGACGCTTGTCAGACTCGGGGACGAGAGTGGGTTTGCCAGGAGCTTTGATGACGAGGTCCCCGACCAGTGAATCGAAGTCCTTTTTGAGGAGCTTCTCGATTGCCGGGATTCCGGCCAGTTTGACAACTTGGAACTGATCCGGGGTGTAGTCGCATGCGGTAAGAACTTCCTGAACTGCATTCTCATCAGTCCATTTCCGTATTGACCTTCCTTCGACTACCTTATACCCAGGGATCTTCTCGCCCGATATGGCTTTGGAGAGCAGGTGCTCAGATACAGCATTTACCCATTCTTGGAGCATGGGGGCTTGCTCGAAAATCTGAGCGAGCTCCTCAGTGGTTAGGAGTTCGGGCTCTTTGAACTCGTGTTTGGCCAAGTCCAGATTGTGGTCTGCCATCTTGCGACACAGAGCTTTGACTTTACACCACCTGCACCAGTGCCCGACTTGGAGTTCCCCCTCCCCGGAGTAAGCGAGAGCTGCTTTGGGTTTCACTACCTCCTCACCCCATTTGTAGAGGTCCTCGGGAGTAATCTCCCATGACGAGATTCGCTCCTGTCTGGGCTGGACAATAGTCAACTTCACCATGTTGATGTCGTAGACCATCTCGAATTTGGACAAAGCCCCGAGAGCATACAGCATCAACTGAGCATTGTTCTCAGCGAAAACCGGCACGCCAGTGCCAAACTTGAGGTCTATGATCTCCATGACCCCGTCAGCGATAATGCAAGCGTCTCCAGTGCCGAATCCTTGTTCGACCCAAGCCGAGAAGTCCAGTCTCTCCTCCAGAAGAACGAGAGCGTCTTTGGTTTTCCGCAGAGCTTCCGTATATTGGTCCGTTACGTACTGGCAATAAGCCATTACGGGCTCATCCATGGCCTCAGTGTAGAGGTCACTCTTCTTCAGCTTCCGGAGTTCAGCAGACGTAACGTCAACAGGCGTTATGAGGAACCTCGCTCGGAGGTAACATTCTGCCATCTCGTGAGCCAGAGTGCCCTCTTCGGCATACTTGGAAGGCTTACCGGTTTCCTCAACTTTTTCCTCCAGTCTGGCACTGGGGGTGCAGTTGATCCACCGGTCTGCCTTTGATGCCGAAAGCATGGCGTGCTTACGAGATGAATGGTTCGGGGTTCCCATTACGCAAGGTTTTTGAGGAATTCGTAGAACGCGTCGTAGTTTCGGGCATCCAGTCCCGTCACATTCCTCGCTCCCAGTTCAGTGAGCTTTGCCCGGATAGCTTCGCGGTGATTGTCCACCTTACTTGCCAGGAGAGTCCGGATGTCCTGAATGGAGACAGCGGGGTCAGAACCCAAAGAGGAGTTCGCATCCATCGGCATGGGTTCGGGCTCCTCCACCTTCTTGGGGGCCGGAGCCGGAGCTGGCTTCTTCACGTCCTGTGCAGGGACTGGTTTCTTGACGTCAGTCGTCTTAACTGTCACAGGATTTGCGCCTATGACCTGACAGATTTTGCGGACCATTTCGAGATCCTGAGTCTCTTCGAGGTTTGCCTCGAACTTAATTTCTACTTTCATTGGCTTGATGATTTTTGATTATGGTGTTCAGAAGTTCAATGTACTTGCTGAGGGGTATAGCCGGGTCATGGAGAACAGTTTCATGAAACAGGGACCCGAGGTGGAACACCTTCGTCTCTCCTGTTTTGACCGATAACTCGGCTCGGTAGTTCCCGTTTGTCAGAATACATGTCTCTCCTCTAAACTCGGAGTTCCATGCTCCTCTGTAGAGATCGTCGACAGATACACGGAGCCAAGCTGCTAAACGGGAGACTTGCTCCGAATTCAACAAGGTTTTTCCGTTGAGAACCCGGTTGAGAGCTGCTCGGGGGAACCGGTTATCGGGGAACAGAATTTCTGCCACTTCTTGAAGCCTGAGCCCCCTCTGTTCAATTAATTCTCTGAGATTGATAGTCATTGTGTTGTCCATGTTGTTTATCCCAAATATAATCAATTTTCCCCTGATATTGAAATTTTTTCAATCTTTTTAGTGAAAAATGTTTACTTGGTGAGAAGGTAGACCACCTGAGCAATAAATATGCTCCTCCTGCTGGGGTTGACCCGGGCATATACTTCTCGCAGAGGCTCAATGGCTTTCTCAAGCTTGAGGTCCTCTCCTTTCCTCTTCAACTCCTTGAGAGCCTTATAGACCCGGGTCCTTTCCTGCCATTCCCGAACTTCGGCTTTGTCGTTCCACCAACCAGACACGGGGACAAATTTTGAGCTGAGCACATAGGCAGATTTTCCGTCCTCTGAAAACGGCTGTTGAGTGATGGCTCCCGGGGTACAGTTGGGGTTAATCTTCTTCTCGAACGAGATGGGCTCCATGTATGTAGGTCCCTCCCCGGGAAGCTTGTCCATTTTCATGTAGTGGAATCCGAACTCGTCTTCATACTTGAATACTACGTATTTTTCGATCTTTTTCATAATTATTTGTTTAAGGTTCTTGCTGATATTCTGCATTTCTCGCCGAAGTAGGTAAATGTCTGACCGTTAGCTGCAATGTCTTTCAGTTCAGACTCAGTATAAGACTCATACTCGCCTTCAATATTGATTCGAGTGGCTCCTTGGGAGTTAGCCAAAGCTCTGAAGGAAGTGAAGACTCCCTCCACGTATCCCATTCGAGTGACGATGAGTACAGATTTTACTGTTCTCATAGTTGTGTAGGTTTTTGTTTACACTACAAATATAATACTTCTGCGGTAAATACTACGATAAAATCAGCATTTTTTTCCGTTTGTTTTGAGAAGTCCCATCATGACAATTTCGAGAGGGTTGGGTGAAGCTGGTTCTGACTGTCTTTGGTCTTCCACCAATCTCTCCCACATTGAGCCAGCCTTAAACCCGATGAATGCCAGGAGCTTCTCCTTTCTTGTGAGAGGTTTGTCGGTTTTAATGCCAAACTGGTCAAGAATAGACTGAATCCCTTCATTGACAAAATCCGACTGATTGGTAACTGATTCTCTGTGAATAACTCCGAGGAGAACCTCTCCCACATTGCTGGGGTCTTTCAGCTCCTTGGATACGATTCCGTTATAATAGTTGTCCGATTTGGGGTCCGGGTCTGCCGGGAAGTCCCAGTTGAATTTTTCTTCCATGTTTTACTATTCGTTAATTCCATACTTACCGCAGACGTATGCTTCGCCAGTCTTGAAGCCCATGCAGACGAGAAGAGCCTCGCGTTTGGTCAGTAGTTGTCTCATTCCTGTGGCTTCGTTTACTACCTTGACCATCTCCAACAAGACAGAGGAAACATGACTGGCTGTTTCATCGTCAAGGCTGTCCACTCTCTTCTGCATCCTGTCTACGAGCTCTACTGCTTTGTCGGCGTCCATCTCCGGCCCGATGAGACTGGAGAAGTAGTCATCCCTGATAGCCGGCTGTGCCGGCTCATTCCATGCGATTTTTTTCATTGTGTTCTATTTTGTTTGTTGAAAACCTTTTCGTTGGATGAGATCCTGGAGCTCCTCTTCTGTGTAGCAGGTGGAGATGAACCCGTTGCTGAAATAGAGGTCGAAAGTACCCGAAGGAAGCTGGGTAACCTTAAGTCCTAAACCGTTGCTATTAATGTAATTTGTAGTTGTCATTGTCTTATCCTTTTGTTTGTATCACAAATATAAGAAAAGTTTTTTGAAGTAAAAAATTTTTTGATTGAAAAATGAGAAAAAAGTTGGGACCCCTATTTTGGAGCCCCGGGAATTAAAACTGTTTGAACCCGTAGCGGTTGAGTTTATGCTCCAGGAGCTGGAATTTCATATACCCCATGTCCAACCCGGTTCCTACCATATTTACGAACGGGATTCGGCTGGTGATGAAGACCTCCATCTCTGATCCCCCTGGGGTCCTGTACCTATTAATAAGTACGTGCTCCTCCGTGAGGGGGTCAAACCTGTCTTTTACATTGGCTGCCCATTTCCGGGTCATCCCGTTTTTCAGTAGGATGGTCCTGAGTTCCGTCATGGTGTAGCAGAAGGTGTGGACTCCGTTGTTGAATGTAAGGCTGAATGCCCATTTGAACTGCCCGGAGGAGAATTTGTTGATCTTGAGTTCGAGTCCTTGATTGTTGGTGTAGGTGATGGTTTTCATATTGTAGTTTGTTTTTGTTTGTATCACAAATATAATACTTCTGCTGCAAATACTACGATAAAATGCTGGAAAAATAGCAGAGAAACAATAAATTTTTCATTGTTTCTCACCTAAGTGATTGACACTCAATGGGTTAGGCCCTAAAGTCACCCCCGGAGAAACAATGTAAACAATAATTCCTATATAACCTTTTTATGGGGGTCTTATCCTCTTTAAGAACACTATTATCCAATATTAGAACACATATTCCCTATTCAGGTCTTCCTCCTAAATTATTGTTTACATTGTTTACAAGGGCCTAAATCATTGATATTCAATCGATTATAGAGAAACAATGATTGTTTATTATTGTTTCTCATTGTTTACTGCTGGTCCCTGCCACGGGGGCCAATATCCCCGGCTTGGGGACACAAAAAACCCGGGCTCCCCTAAGCCCGGGACGGAGTAGTTTCCTAAAATTTCCAGCTAAAGCCGACCTCATACCCCGATCGGGTCAGCTCGAAGTCCCGCATATAGGATATATCTACTCCGAAATTCCTGTAATATATGCCTCCCCCAGCCCCAACCTGCCCGAATGAGTTAGCCGAAGCTCTCAGAAAGGGGGACCATTTCTGGGACCTCGTCTCTTTGATTTGTTCTCGGACGGGGATATACTTGTACGTAAGATGTTGGAGAGTGTTGTATTGGACTGTAGCTTCCCAGTCAAATTGGCCAATTTTGGGATCTTTGAAGAATGTTCCAGCGTATTTCCTGGTCGTATTCCAGTCCAATATTGTCCTTTTTACGCTCTCCAGAGTATCTACCTCCTTTTGGTCCTCCCCAAAACCCCCTCCATTTGTGATTTCTGGGGGTGTTTGGGGAACCTTTTCCTCCTGGCCCTTATAGATATATATCAATTTGATTGGATTCCTAAAACCCTCCCATTTTGGAACCAAATCCGGGACTTTGACCTCCCCCTGAATTGGGGGTAAATCGACGTACTTTATAACGGTCTTTTCCTCGACTGTTTTACGCCCGATTATAAAGCCTATACCTACAAGAACTATTGTGCAGAGTACTCTCTTTAATAAGTCCATATCGTGTCCTGCGGGAGGGTTTTAGAAGCATCTACGTGGATAAAATTCCCGTCGATGCCTATCCTCCGGATAGGCAATGCAATGGCTGCCCGGAGTATCTTCATCCGATTGGGGCCCGAGGCACACCGGATGTCCACTGCCAAACCTTGAGTGTGAGCACTGTTACCGGACCGTCCTTTGGCCTTATCGTGTTCTTTGGAACGATAAGCGCAATTGAGGACGAGGGGGATGCCTGCCTTTTCACGGAGGTCATCCAGTAGATCGAGAAAATCCTGGTCCATGTCTTCAATGGAGCAGGACGGGTTGCATCGCTCGAATTCTTCGGGCTTAAAATACTTACTTGTCTTCATGGCATTCAAAGTCTATTTGAGTTTTCTTGCTGACCGATCTCTCCATGTATGACCGGAGAGCTCTGAATATGGGGTGATTCGAAATGATTGCGGAGTTCTCCAGAAAGCTCCAAAACTCAGTCCCGACCACAAAAGCAGCGAAGAAGTTGGCAAGGTTGAGACCCCCCAAGTTCGGGAGGACATGCACGTCAAGCATGTAGGCCATGCCAATACCGATAATGCTGAGCCCCAACTTCCAACACGTGTCCCACATTTTCTCGCTTTTGAACACATATTTTTGATGGGCTCGTTTGTGGCGCTTGTAGTCAGCAATATTTCCAGTTATGAAGTCGACGATAATGGCAATACAGACACAGAGGATAAGGACCTGGACCGGAGCTAAAAGCCCCCAAAACCCTACAATGCTCCCGCATATCCATTTTCCCGCTCTCATGACTTCCTCCTCCATATCTGTTAAACTTATAATTTATTACGTCCTATAATCATTTTACGAGACGGGGACTCCTTGTATTCAGTACATGGAGTCAGTAACCGCAGAGCTTTAAGGTGATTTATAGCCTTCTCGAGGTAGGCTTCCCCGATGTTCCGTGCTTCGTTCGAGCTACGGATGATGATGTTGTCTTCTACTCGAGTGCTGAATTCGCCATCTTTGTACCTCACCCCGAAGGCAGTGGGGTTGATTGGATTGTTGACGATGAATCGGGAATACGCAATGTATGCAATGGCGATCTTGAGTCCTTCGCTTCGACCATCCCCGGAACAGCCACCATCATAATACCCGCCTTCCATGGCGGCAGTGTACTGATCTTTTGTAATGGTTACGTCCCCGTATTGGAAAGGACCGTGGCCGGAAAAATCTGTCTCGTCGAGCCATCTGTAGAGATTGGCTCCTATGGCATCCACCAGTCTGAGAGTCTCAGCCTCCCGGACATATGGCTCCAGTCTGGCCGGATCGTTGATGTTCTCTGCTATCGGCCGAACATTCCGAAGGTCGTTAGAGTTGAGTATCATCGGGCATGAGTTTTATAATCTCCTCGTCGTAAAGCCCATAAATGAGCTTGAGCATGTTTCTCTTCTGAACAGTGGAGAGCATCTGGTCCCGGATAATCTCCAGTACCTGAGTCATGTTGTCCTTGCCAATTCTGTCTGCTATAGACTCGCCGGCATTGTAAGTGAGAGACTGAATAGCGAAGTCGGGATTTTCCAAAGGAGCCCACCAGTACTCAAAGATCGATACGAAAGTCTCCTCCAGCTGCTGACGCTCCCGGACTGTAACAGAGTTGTAGTACTTGTAGGCATTGGTCATGAGATCAGCCCCAAAGTTAGCCCCCACGTCAACAGCTCGAAGAATAGGAGGCTGCTTGAAGGCTTGACCAATGTTCTCCGGTATGACTCTCTGCGTTACTTCGAATGCTTTGTCATAGTTCTCCCCGGAAAACCTTATGAACTGGGGCACCTCATCTTTGGACTTGCACTGTATGTACCACAGTTGAGAAGTGTTCTCGTCTCCTTGAAACTTGTTGAGCTCTTTCTGGGTCTCATTGACTTGGGACTGATCTTGAGTCTCGTCCTTGATGTCTACCAATATTCCAGCTGACAAGAAGTTGGAGCATGCGTTTCGGCCGGCTACGTTGGCAAGTGCTTCCTCAGTTCTCATGTCGGTCATCTCAGCGATGAAGATAGGGACTGGATAAGAGGGACTGCCTTCGGAGTCTCCTGAAAAGTAGAGGATCTGGCCATTATAGTTGTCCCATCCGCCAGCTTCTTCTACCTGGTTCAGAATAACCTCCGGGTCCGGGTTGAAGAGATGAAACCACTCGATGTCAGACGGTGACCATCTGGACCTCGTCTTATCTCGGTGACCCCAGTCGGGGTGATATGCCGTCCGGCCAATGAATCCATCGTCGTCTGCCTTAGCAAGTCGGAGTGACTCGAACGGAATGTGGTGTATAGAGCTGACGCGGAAGTTCATATTGTAGTTAACATGGATGGCGAACCCATGCCATAACGTAAAGTCCTTACAGACCATGCGGAGGATCTTGTCGAGCTTCTCCCCTTCTTTGTTGACCCGCAATTTGTAGATACCTGGATCTTTGAATCCGTGACCGTATACGAAGTCATTGTATATGCTCAAGCAGGCATTGCCGGTCTTTGAAGCCTGAACAATCTCGCTGACTGTCTGGGGAAAGTCGTTGGTATCTCCGTATGTTTGGATGCCATATTGTCTCCAGTCCCGGGATTCGAACTGAGGAGCTGATTTGATCTGTGCAACTTTCATACTGGCGTAATTTTAATAGTAGGAGGGACGGGAAGCGACCCCTCCCTGTTCGACGGGTCGTCCGATTCATGCCGTCAATGTTCGATCGTCCTCCAATCTTCGGCGAAGATGTCCTCCCATGAGGGGATATAATAGGTCGCGCTTGCTTCCTTGCCGAAGTTTCCGATCCTCAGCAGCAGCACTTGATCGTGATAGGTCAGCGTGCCGTTAAGGGCCTTTTTCGCCTCTCGGGGCAGGCTTGTCATGCGCGGTACGACTTCAGCAGCCACGGTCTGCGGAATTTGTTTTACGATGCAGGTTCCGCCGGCCCACGCTTCGCGGGCAAGGAGTTCGCCTTCGTTCAGGCGTTCGATCATTTGAGAAAATTTCATAATTCGAAGTTTTTAAAATTGATTCGATTATTTTTATTTTAAATAGATAGTTCTTCTGCATTTTTAAGGAATGAATAGTAGGAGGGACGGGAAGCGACCCCGTCCTATTACCAGTCCTATTTGGACCCTCCTTTTTTGGCTCCCTTCTTGGGAGCCTCTGAAACGGGATTGACTATCCGGTTGTAAGCCTCTTCGATCTCCCCGGCAGACATTTGCGAGTCTGCATAGGCTTCTTTGATGGCTTCCAGATCCATCCCGGCGTCGATGAACTCCTTCACCTCGGCGTCGATGAACTCCTTCACCTCGGTGTCGATGTCGGCGGGCTTCTCCTCGGTCTTCTCCTCGGTCTTCT
>ENA-OPBF01000358-OPBF01000358.1-human-gut-metagenome-genome-assembly--contig:-NODE-358-length-37289-cov-3.655718_pt1 | contig 37289 bp, 55 predicted proteins | sample MGYA00241067_ERZ501450 | MGnify/ENA primary metagenome ERZ501450 (study PRJEB25962, sample SAMEA2042516) | human gut metagenome | biome: human gut; feature: human-associated habitat; material: faeces... | reverse complement strand
CGCGAAACCGGAAGCCGTCTTGTTCGCCGACTCGGCGACCTGCCTGACGGCATCCAAATCTTCGGAAGCGACCTCCGCGTTGATCGTGCTGCCTGAAATTGATAGGCCACGGCCAGCCGTCAAAGACACGCCACCGCCAGTCGAACCCGAAGACGAAGAGGAAGAGGAACTCGTGTAATTCGAATATTCCGTCTTCGAGGAAGCCGCGTCGCCAACCTCATACGATACGGACAGCAATCCGCCAGACAGTTTCACGATCTTCTTCAACACGACGGCAGTAACCGTCAGACCGGTAACATGATCGCAGCCCGCAACCCTATCGCCAACATCCAAAGACAAGCCGTCATGCACGGTCACATCGAGAGCGCCAGCGCCCTGCAAATCCTGCAACTGCTTCTTCGTCTGCTTGTCCAACTCGTCCTTCTCGGCGGACGAATAATCATAGACCGCGGCGATCTCGTCACGACCACCGAACGTGCGCGTATTGGACACCTTGCCGGAACTATCCGCATAATAGTGGACGACCAGACGATTCCTCAAATCACCCTTGCCCAAGCCGATCATATGGTTGGTACGCCGGTAATCCTTCGTGATGGAAAAATCAACCAGATCGGAATCGACCGTATCATCATGGGCGACAATCGGCTGGGCATACATCCATACCGTGCCGTCAACCTCCTGAAACATGAGTTTCAGATCATTCGCCGCCAGCATCCTGCGGATGCCATCATACGCGGTGCAATACCTGTCGAACTGGAACGTTGGAATCGTCTTCGTGGAATCCGCGCGAACCTTGAACACGTCAGACAAGCCAATACGGGCCAACAGGTTCGACAACACCTGATTCACGGGGCCGGACACCTTCAGATAATCCTGCCCCGAATCAGGCTGCAACACCTTACCGGCCAACATGCCATGCCAACTACGACCGGAATACGTGACCACACTCACGCCATCCGACAGTTCGTCCTTCATATGATCGACGATGCCGCCAACCTCGGTCCCGTCAACATAGACAAGACCACGGTCGGGCAACACGGTACCGTCATACAACGTCAGTTCGAAATCATTCTCACCCGACCCCCACGCGCAGTCAAACAAGCAATCCGAAACCGCATGGAACGGCACGCCATTCTCGTCAGCGCAAATCAAATCAACCAAGTCGGGTCCCCATTCTCCTCGACGACCGTCAGATCAAAACCGAAACCGGAACCCAACTCGACCACGCTCGAACCAGCCGGAATAGGTTGGAAAACATACTGTCCACGATTCAAACCGGAACCGCGCACACCCCACGAAAACACATTCCGCAGAGAACCATCCGCACCATGCAGCATGATCGACTTCTTCAACGAATCAACCGCCACGCAAGCGCCAGCGGGAACATCACCATTCAACCGGTACACGTTCCCGCCAATCGTCAACGACGGATTCGAAACAGCCCCATATATGACCAGACGAAACGGCATCGGAACACGCATACGATTAGACACCATGCATGACGGACACGAAACAGCCAGATCATAACCCATGTCGGTCGGCAAATCCAAGCCAGACGCGGCAGACCCGGACACAGGCTGATACGACACAGTACCGGCATCATGCCGCCACACGCCATCCAACAAGACGAACGAAAGCGCACACACCGGGTCGGAAGAACCAGGATGCGAGGAAGCCTCGGACTTCACCGCATAACACGATTGAGTCCAAACCTCCCCCGCACCATTCACCGCCTCCAACCGTCCCGGCTTGCCTACGGCCAGATCAGCGTCAACAGCCCGCATGAACGAGTCGAACGCAGCCGCATCACCATAATGCACGTCAACGGAAACCTCCCGACGTTTCCTCGAAACGCCAGTCAACCCGCCGTTACGCACCGTGTAATCCCATTCACGGCCACGCAACTCCAACGCGCCCTCGAAATCAACGGTCTCATAATCCGACACGTCGAACCGTTTACCGGTCAGACCACTCACATACGCAAGCTCACCTGCCACGGCTGGCCTCCAATACATCACGGACGAAATCACGCTTGCTAGGCCAAGGACTGCTGTTACGGCTGATTTCACCGCCGATACCATCACGGAAGCCCGCAACCTCACGACGCAGCTCGTTCACGGCGGACACCAGTTCACGATCATCCCGTGAAGGAATGTTGACCGTGATGGATGTGGCCGAATCCAACATTCTCTGGACCCTGCCACCAGAAGCGTAGGCGTTACGGCTCATGTCACGCGCACTACGCGCATACGACGTGCGAGCCTGCGACACCGCCCTGTCCAGATCACCGGTAGCGTTCAACACGTTCAGGAAATTCGGGCCGACAGTACGATCAAGCTTGCTCGCCGCAGCGGCACGAATAACATGCTCACCGCTCGACAACCACATGGGAATCGAATCAGACGTGCCAGTACCCGGCCCGCTGATACGACCACCAGTAGCCTTATGACCAGCATTCGCAATACCCCTAGCAACAACAGACGCATCAAGCGTCACACTCTTGCTTTGAATGCTGTTCCACTGCCCAGCGAGACCTGCAACAGCATCATATCCGGTCGTGGAAGCGTCAAGACGACTTCCCCACCATGTAGGCACGGAGACAATCTGGTTTTTCGCATCAACCGCCACAGCAGACGTATTGCCAATACCAGCGAAAAGCGTAGGCCAATTATGAGGCACGTTCTCAATATTGCCCTTCGCTATCTGCGCTATAATACTAGCCCTATCAACAGCGTCGATCAGCGTTGGAGCACCCTGACGGACACTGTTCACCGAAAACTGCGCGCTAGCGACACCGCCCTGCGTATTATCAGCTGCCGTAATAGGAACATCCACAGGCGTCTGCTCGACGGCATGCAGATTATTCTTCGCACTATCAACACCGGATTGCGTCTTATCCAAAGCATCGATGAGAATCTGAATCTGAGCGTCGGTCAGCCCACTGGCACGAAGCTTCTGCTTGACGGCATCCAACTTCGGGCCAGCCTCATCCTTGGCGAGAATATTGATCTCAGCCTTCGTCAGACCGAACCCCTTAGCCAAAGCCGTAGCGTTCTTGATCTTACCGGAAGCGTTATCCTGAGCGTCAAGAAGAATCATCAAATCCTTCTTGCTCGCACCGTCCATGAGCGCCTTCACGGCACCGGCCAACTGGTCGAAACTCGTTATGTCACCCTGTTGGACGAGATCAAGAATGATTTCCTTCTGACCTGTGGTCAACTCAAGCTGGTCGATATAATCCTGAACCTGAGCCTTCACCGAATCCATGTTCGTCAGATCGAACTTCGTGGACACGTTATCGGGAATAAGACCCATCTGGTCGGCGAGCGCGGCGGCGGCGTCGGCTGACATGCCGCATTGTTCGGCCATCTGAATGATTTCCTGACGGGCGGAATAGACGGCGTTCTTGGCTTTCTGGTTCGCTTCGGCGCTGCCGTTGCCCGCGTAGATGATGTTCTTCGCGGCCAGCAAGGCGCTGTCTGCGTAATCGGCCATCATCTTGCGGTTGGCTTGAGCGTTTTTGCTGTTGCCTTCCAGTTCGTAGTTGTTGGCTGCGAGGGATTCGGACAGCAGGTTGAGCTTGTCGGAGGCTAATGCCGAAACGTTGGCGACGCTATCGGCGCTGCCAATCCAATCGGACGCCACTTTCATGCCTTTTACCCATTCGGTGTGGGAGTCCTCAAGCACGCCGAGCAGACGTTCGGCGGCTTCGGCCTGCTGTTCGTTGGCGTTCACCATCTGGCCGTTCGCGCCCATGACCCACTGCTGGTCGTTCTTGATGTCCTCAAGCTTCTTGTGCATCTTGTCATAGGCGTCGTTCGTTCCGGTCGCGGCGGAATTCAATTGTTTGACGCTGATGCCGAGAGCGTCAGCCGCCTTGGACGAATCCTTGAACGGGCTTACCCACTTCGTGACACCGCTAAAAAGCTTCTCGATGGCATTGCCGTTCGGAAGCTTCCACCCGTAATCATTGTCGGTCCAATTCTTCGAAACGGTTTTCTTGGCTTTGGAAACAGCCGTGGAAGCGTCCGCCGCACCGCTTTGAACGTTCTTGAACGAGTCGGCGACGGTCCGGTTCACCGTCTGCGTGTGCGCGGCGGCATCATTGTACGAGCTGATCGCACTGCCCGCCAGGCTCAATGCCGTGGTCGCGCCGCCAATGGCGATGCCAACAGGTCCGCCAAGGAAATCGACCACGCCGCTCAAGGCGGTCTTCAGCAAACCAGTCTTGCGGGTGGCTCCCTCAGCCGCCTCGCCGACACCACGAACCAAGCCAGCAGAACCAGCGCCAGCGGCAACGCCTGCGCCGGCGGAACCGCCAGCCTGCGCGCGATTCATGCGATTCAGCTTCGCAGTGGTCTCGTCGGCTGCGGCTCCCATCTGGCGGATATTCGAAACCTCGCCGGTCAGCACGCCAGCCGTCTGACCGGACTTCAAACGAGCCATCGCCTGAACCAGCTCGCTCATACTGATCGCAGTCTCCTGCGAGGTGATGCCCAACTGGCTCAAAGTCTTCCGATACTGCAACGTGGATTCGATGTTCTGCAACATGCCACGCTTCAACGAATTGTAAGCGCTGATGCCGGCCTTGCCGAACGTCGCATACATGCCGACCATCGCCTGAACGGGCGCAGGCAGCTTGCCGAAAGCCTGTGCCATGGTGGAAGCGCCGTCGGCCAACACTTTGATCGTCGGAGCCGACGACTTCAACGTGTTCCCCAACGTTCCACCGAACGTGTCGGACAATTCGCCGCCCATCGACAGCAGACTGTCGAACGCCGGAGCTGCGGAATCAACGGCACGGAACACCTTCTGGAATCCCTCGGACACGCCGTTGCTGAAATCCGCGATGCCATGCTTCGACTTGCCAAGCATACTGCTCATCGAGCCGATGCCGGTGGACACCATGGAACCGGAGTCAACGAACACCTGCTTCGTCGTGTCCCGCAGCTCATAAGCCGCGTCGCCAACCTCGCTGAACGAATCATGGAACTTGCCCGAAGCCTGCTTCGCCCCGTCAGCCCACGCGGTCAACGTGGCTTGGAACTTCACGCCGTTCACGGCCCTGTCAGCACGCTCCAACTGGGAAGCGAACCTCTCGATGCCATTCTCGCCCTCGGCCAACGTGCCGAACGTGCCCTTGAGGATGCCACCAGCCGACTTGACGCTCGACGTGAGATAGCCACCCTGCTCGATGGCCTTCTCCATAGCCTGAGTGACCTTGTCGGTACGCTCCGCCTCATCGACCCACTGCGCCATCAGCGTCGCGTTACGGCTCACATAGTTGGCCATGCGCGGCAGATACGAGCTGGTCCTATCGCCAAGCCTCACAACGGAAGCGGTGACAGCCTGAACGCCCGGGTCAAGCGCGTCCACTCCCTTGACCGTATTGCCAAGAATCGAATTGATACGATCCACATACGGTTCCTGCGCGACGACACGCGCCGCATTGGCGACGATACGCCCCTCGGCGTCAGCCACGCCGTTCATGTTCTCGACGTACTTGCTGTCCCCGAGCGCGTTCATCATATCGGTGACGGGAGTCGCGGCCTGCTTCCAGAACGTGTCAGCAAGCTCGTCATGCAATCCACCAAGCTTCGTGGTGGACACATCCACATATGAGCCAAACTTGTTCGCAGCCGCATACGCGACCTCATAGCCCGCGGCCAACCCGAGCAAAGCGCCCGGAGCGGCCAGAGCCGCCTTGCCCATCATCACCAGAGAAGCACCGGCACTGCCAGCCGTGCGGGACAAGTTCAACGCGCCAGCGCCAACAGACGCGAACACCGCGCCCAGCAGACTCCACTTCGGCACGACCTCATCGAATTTGTCGAACACGTTAACGAGCTTCTGCCACTCGTTCTGCACGCCACGGACACCCGTAGCGCCAGCGGTCATGCCGCTCATGATCTTGCCGATGTCAGTTCCATGGAACTTGGCGAAGATGTCAATCGTGCGTGGGCGAGTGAAGTAAGCGAGATGGGCGCGGGCCAAAGCGGTCTCAAGATCGACATCCATATCAAGGGTGTCGTTCTTGTCTTGGAACCTCTTCAGCTCCTCCTCGGCGTGCTTCTTGTCGATATGGAGCTTCGCCGGAATCTCCGCATCGGGATTGGACTTCAGCTTCTCCGCATACCGGCGCATCTCAGCTTCGACGTTCGAATACTCGGCCTTCAACGTGACCGGAACATCGAGCCTCTTATGCTCAAGCTCCCGCATGGCGCGACGTATCTCGTCAGCACCATCCTCATAGAACTCGACCTTCACACGCTGCGACTCGAACCGTTCGATATCACGGTTCAGACGGGCGAAATCACCTTCGACATCGACCTTCACCCGCGCCTTCGGATTATCCTTCAGAAGACGCTGGTAATAGGCCAGCTGCCGGTACATCTCCCGCAGTTCGGCCTTCAACGCGACCGGAACATCGACGCCGCGACGCTTGAACGCCTCGATCTTCGACTTGACCTCACGCAGATTCTCAGCGACGAACCGCAGACGGATATCCTGACGGTTACGGACGCCGTTCATCGAATACAGGTCGGCGAGACGCTTCTGGAAATCGGAACCCTCAAGACGGGTCGCCTTCGTGACCGGACTCTTCTTCAGCTTCTCGATACGGTCGTCGATCTCGCCAAGCATCTTGACGGTACGCTTGTACTCGTCAAGGTCGAACCAGTTCCGATTGTTCCGCTTCATGGCGGACACGTCGGACTCAAGCTCCTTGCGCACGCCACGATACGTGTCGATAAGGTGCTCGACCTCACGCCGCGACTCCGCGAACTGCTCGCGGGCGGTGGCCGTGGAGTCAACCGGACGGGACCACTCGTCCCTAGCCTTCTTCGACTCGCGGGCCATCTCGGCCTGCTGCGCCTCGATCTCCTTCGCGAAACGCGACGACGCGACCTGCTGGCCCTTGAACCAGTCGGCATACGTCTCCTGCTTCTGATGCAGTCCCAAAGCCGTGTCACGGGCCTTGGAGAAGTTCGACAGCGAATTGCCAGCGGTGACGATGCTCTCCTCAAGGGCACGCACCTGACGGGTCATCTTCGATACACGCTTCGCATCACCATCGGACGCGATGTCCACAAGCGACGACTGCGCCTTACGAAGCCTGCCAAGCTCCTTCTCCTGACCCGCGAGCGCCTTGTTGGTTGCCGTGGCCTGCTTCGCGGCTTCGCGTTCCTGCTTCCATAGGTCGGATGTCGGGAGCTTCTGCGTCTTCGTCTCAAGGCGTTGCGCGTCGAGGCGTTCGACTTCGCGGGTGGCCTTGGCGAGGTCGCCTTTCAGTCCGCGAATGTCGTTGCGGGTTTTGACGATTCGGTTGGACAGTTTCTCGAATTGGCGTATCTGCTCGTTGGAGAGGTGTTTGTTGCCTTTGATGAGTCCACGGACCTGCTGGTACAGGTCCATCTTCTTCTCGCGGTATTTATCGACGGTCTTGTCGAGGCTTGTCGCGAACGAAAGCTGTTCGGTTTTTTGGAGGGCCGACTTCTTGAAGAAGGATGTGTCGGCCATCTCGCGGCCTTTGGCGTCGAACGCCCTGACCGTCTGGTCGAGGTTCTTTTCGATCAGCTTCGAGTTCAGCAGCCCGTTGCCACGGAGGGCCGTGTTGGTGCGGGAATTGAACTCGGACAGGCCCCGGCTCAATTTGGACGAATCGAAGTCCGGTTTGAGCGAGAGTCCGCGACGAAGGCGCTCCTCCTGCTGTTCGAACCGTTTCATCCACGGGTCGATGTTCTCCGTATTGGGTTTGAAATTGAACTGTATGGAGGCGTTCTTGCCGTTCCATTCGCGGTAGGCGCGTTCGAGCTGGGCGGTGTCAGGTTCGAATACCGCGTTCACGTCGAGGTCGTTTATGCCGCGTGCGGCCTCCTCGACCTGACGGCGGAAACCCTTCGTATCCGCAGTGACACGAACGACGACCGTACCGGCGCGATGCTCGCCAGCCATAGGCAACCCCCAGAAAGAAAGACGGAAATAGAAAACCCCCACGGGAATGTGGGGGTTTGTTCGGAATCAGGTCATGTGGAACTTCGTGAACATGCGTTCGAAGTTCTCCGCTGTACCTTCGTTCTCCCGGCGAGGCGGCTCCTTGTCAGCGCCGGGAGGGAGCAGTGGATGCGGTTTGGCATTCTTGCCCCCGTATTTCGCGGTGATCACCGCGTTCATCATGTTGCGAACCTCAACGGCGACCATCGTCTTCGAATCCCATCCAAGCCATGGCAGTACGGTCGGCTTGTCTGTCTTGGATTCATCGGACGTGTTTGGAGGCTCATCCTCCAATATCCGCGCCCTGTACAGGCTGTCAGGCAGTGCCATCAGCCCCGCCGTGAGGCGTTCGGCGCGAGTGGGATTCAGCCTCGCGCCAGTTATGTCCAGACCATAGAAACGTTGGAAGTCGGAAGTCAGTTCGACCGGGTGGAAGCGGACTTGCGCTTCGAAGCGATCGATTTTCCCAGTTGGTCCGTGTAGAACATGAGAATCGCCTCGATGAGCCAGAACAGTTCATCCAATCCGATGCCGGTCGTCCACTCGTCAACCTTGTCCGGCTCGTCGGTCATCGACTTGACCCAATCCAAAGCCGTGCCGACGAACTCCATACGCTCGTCGATCTTCGCCTCGATGTCGTCCAGGGAATTGGCTTCGGGGCCGTTGATGTCGGCGTTGAGCGTGAAACCGGCCATGCTGGACAGTTTGCGCAGTTGTGCGGACTGCTTGAACGAGAGGCGTTCCGCAGGGGCCAGAGGCGGCAGAAGCGAGAACAGCGGCTCGTTCTCACACAGTTCCGTCCAAGTCTCCGGGATACGGAAATCATCGGACTCGGCGGCGGTATTCTCTTCAACGGTCTTGTCAACCATGTTTTCTCCTATCTGAAAGCATTGAAAATCTCCTATCTTCCGTCAACGAAGAACGGGAAAAGACCGGAACCCCCGGATAGGAGAAACAGGGGTCCGGCGTCAGAGCGAAGAGGAAACAGCCTCGATCAGGACTGCTTCATCTTCGAAGCCTCGAAGAACACAATCGGCTTCTTGCCGGTGACAGTCTCTACCTCGCCGGTCATGCCCTGCTCAACGAAATCATCGCCAGAGAAATCAGGACCGCCATCGAAGGTCACGGAAACCTTGCGGAACAAAGCGCCGAAACGGATGTCCGAATCATCATCTGCGGACTCCTGAGCCAACAGGAACAGGCTGAACGTCTGCGGCTTCTTGGTGATGTCCACGCCGACGCCGCCTTCCTCGTCATTGCCGTTGTAGATCAGCTTCAGAGTGTCGCCATCCAACTGCAACGACTTCGCGGTGATGGTGCAGGTCGAATCGGCGTAAGTGGTGCGCAGGTTCTTACGTGCCCACGAACTATGCGTGGTCGCGTCGCCGCCATCGAACGAGAACGAAATCTTGTTGTCGGCGGAAGTATGCCCCAGATTCTTCCAAGTGCCACCACCACTGCCCGCTGGAATGGTGTCCGAGTTCAACCGGAACGCCTTAGCGCCGGAAGCCGGAAGAGCGGTTCCGACCGGAGCGTAGAACAAAGTGCCGTAAGTGGCAATCAAAGTAGCGTCGTCATTAAACGCCATCTCATATCTCCTTAAAAGAAAAGCCCCGCACGAGGCGAGGCTTGAAAACGAAAAAACGGAAAATCATCCAACGCGAAGCGAATCCTCCGCGCGGACGGTGAACGAGGAAGCGGAATACTGCTTCACCTTCTTGCCCGTGGCCTGCTTGCCACCGGCGCTCTTGCCAAAACCGGGATTGCCGACAATCCGAATCACACGGCCATAATCGGTACGTCCGTAACGCGGCCACTGCATGATCTGCTGGTACACTTCCTGCGCCAAGCCGAAAGAGCGGTCGGCGTCGTTCGTGGCGACGATGATGTCGATATCGCAATTCCACACGCCGGTCGAATGATTGCCGGTAGCCATGGTCGGCGCGTTCGAATGGAACAACACGATGTTCGAGAACGAAGCCCACGCATCGACATCCACATCGACCTCGTTGAGCACATGCACGTCAGGCCAATCCGCATTGTCCGTGAAACCGGCTGTCAGGAGCGTGTACACGAGCGAATCGAAGTCAACCATCGGACGCTCCTGCGGGTAACGCTCGTAATCAGGCTGAATCAGCGGCATCAGACACCACCGTTCATACGGGCCGCGTCACGCATCACATGATGGCCCTCGACCCAATGGCGGCGCTGCACGTTCCATGCGCCCCACTCGTGTTCGACGGCCACGTTCGACCCGTCACGCCCCTCCACGTCAAGGCACACGTCGGTGTCGATGCCGTGGTAACGCTTCTCAAGACTCAGGTCCTTCGCGACCGGAATACCCGGGTCGCGGCCCTCGGCGCGCACGGTCGCAAGCATCCTCGCATCGGCAAGCACCTCGTCGGCCTTCTCCGACGTGGCCTGCGGACCGAACCATTCGGCCACCTTCGTACTCAGATCACGGTCAATGAAAACTCTTGCCATCGGCCTCACCCCACACATGGTCGTCAGGGTCCGGTTCAGGAGGCTTCGGACGCAACCCCACAGGAATCTGCGAATAGTCGGCGTTACGCCGAATATGCATCTCATAGTGTGGAACCTCGCCATGCTGACGGAACGTCGGAGCGCCGTCAACGTCGTAGCAGTCGCCCTGATACCAGACCTCCGTATGGATATCGCCATGCCATTCCACGGCAGCGACCTGAGACGGCGTGACCTCACGCAAACCGCCCCAAGTCTGCGGCGACTTATCCTCGGCACCGGAAATGGAAAACATGCCAGCCTGCTGCTCGCGGCCTTCGATGGAACACCAGCACCAGTAAGCCTTGCCGGGCACATACGTCGTGCCATGAGGCCCACGACGGACCGTGTACAACACGACGATCACCTTGTCCCGATACAGAATCGAATCAGGCTTCACCCAAGGAACCGTGACATCCTTGTAAGGATGCTCCACAACGGCATCGGAACCGGACTTATCGTAAGGATGCCCCAAATCCCATGTTTCACGAGACATAGGCATCACATTCCATAGATACGGTTCACACCGACGCCAACGGTGCCGATAGGACCGCGCCCATTCGCATAGCCGTCAAGAATCTGCTTCTCCCTTTTCGACAGATACAGATTCGGCGACGCATCCTTGCCGGGCGGATTGTCCTGCGGGTCGAAACGCGTGAACTGGTACGTGCCGTTCGATTCGGTCTTGATATCCGAATAGCGGATGACACGCCACACCATAGAACAGATGACGAACTCGTAATCCTCAAGGTCAAGATCGCCGGACTTCAACCGTGGCAAGCAGTTCGTGCTCGAAGTGGACGCCACGGTCTCCGCACGATGGCACATGTACGTGAGCCAAGCGTTCGGATACCGTTTCAACACGTCGGCGTCGGGAAGGCAATGAAGCTCCAAGCATTCCACCCAATCGACGGCATCGGTAACACCATTCGACATCAGCGAAACCCCCTAAGCTTCAAGAGGGCTACTCGCCCAGCACGTCCGCCTTGAAGGTCGAGACGGCCTCCTTCAGAATCGGCAGATAATTGCCGTTGACCCAAATGTCGTAGTTCAACGGAGCCTGATGCGACAACATAGCGCCGATAAGACCATCGTTCACGCTCTTGTTGATCTCGTACTCGGAGTTCTGGGCCTCTGCGGTAGGACCGGACAGGGTAGCGCCAAGAGACGAATCGTTGAACGACGGAAGCAGGATGAAGGTCTTGTCCGGGAACGCGGTGGAAACATCGGCATCCATGTCGAAGGTGTTGTCGAGCTTCAAATCCTCGTAAGCCTCATCGACCAGAAGCACGTCGGTGATGCCGGACTGCGCACGAAGCACGTCCAACACATCCTGACGGGACAGCTTGGTCTTCGAATGCTCCAAATCCATGCCGGACACCTGAGTACGGAAGAACTCGTTGGTACGCATGGCATCGATGACCGCACCGGTGGTGGCGACGGCGTGCGGCTTACGACCGTAAGCCTTGCGCATGATCTTCACCCAGGCTTCGATGTCGTCGCACGGGTTCGACTTGTCGTTATCCCAAGTGGTGGTAGGTTTCACATTCTGCTGGTTGCTCGGACGCTGGAACGAGTATGTCACATTGACGCCGTTCTCCTTGATGACCACCTTGCCGGTCACCAAGCACTGCAAACGCTCCAATTCCTCGGTCACACCGGCCTGCTGGCCCAGAGCCTCGAACTTCGCCTCGGCCTGATCGTGGATATAGGCGGTATCGTCCTGATGCTTGGCGACATCACGCTCGGAGATATGGTCCATACCGGACAACGGCAACAGGCCGGCATGAATCTCAGCGGTCGAGGTCTCGGACTTGGTATGCCCGATCTCGGCATCCAACGCACGATGCTTCATCGCACGGGTCTTGGACTTCGGAATGACCGGGGTCCAAGAAGCGGTCCAATCACCACCGTTGGAGGTGACCGGGAAAATATTCGACAACGGCAGGATGCCGTTCACGTAGTCATGTCCCGCCTGAGCGACCTCGGTCGCCTCGGACGGCGGGATAATAGTCTTGTCGATAGCCAAGAAAAACTCCTTAGATACGCAAAAACCCACCGCGATGGGTGGGTTTCACAAAATTTTTAGAGGTTAAGTGACCGTCAATCAGGAAATCGTGATGTTCACGGTCTGTCCGTTGGACAAAGTGGCCTTGCCAGCGGTGATGGCCTTGGACGACGGGTCCTGAGTCAATTCGATCTTGGTGATGGTCGCACCATCCTTGCCAGCCGGACCCGGAGTGCCAGCCGCGCCGGCCGAAGCGGACAACGGCTTCACAACGTCATCCTCAACGTCATAGAACTCGCCGCCCCACACGGCACCGGACTCCGGCTTCACCGGAAGCTTCGAGGCCACGATGTCGCCACGATAGGTCATGCCCACGAGCGGGTCGTCCACATCCCAGCCGGACAGGTTGATGTTCACGGACACCATGGATTCAAGCAGACCGGCGATCTTGGTCTGACGGCCATCGGTGGCCTGCTTGTCATACGGACCATACGAGCCGACGTTCGCGCCGGAAGTGATCTTCGCCAGCGGAATGCCGGAACGAATGTAAACGGTCGTGGCCTTCGGACCCACACCGGTCAGATACTTGTTGTCTGCGGTCTTGAACAATTCAGGCACGATGGTGACGGACACCGAATCATTGGTGTTCTTCTCGCCATAACGCCAGGAATTGTCCTCCTCAACGGTGACGATACCGGAGAAATGAGCCATCTCTTGAGTCATACGCTCAATCCTTTCAAAGAATCAGTAGGAAACTACTTGCTGCGCTTACGTGCCTTCTGACGTTCCATCACACGCTTGTAAGCGTCGCCCGGCTGACGTTTCGGATGCGAGGTGCCGGACGGGAACTCGGCCTGCATGGCTACCTTGCGGGCCAAAGCATCCTCAGTCTGCTGCGGTTTCCTCTCCACCTTGGAAGTGTCAATCGGGTTGTACGCCGCATACTTCTCAGCCCACGACGCGATGGCCTCCGGCTCCGTTGCGGGGCAGAGGTCGGAAAGAACAGCGTCCGTGATCTGCGGATACTTAGCCTTGGCCTCAAGACGCGCAATCTGCGTCTTCGCGGCCTTAAGCTCCGCATCAGCGGACTGGAAAGCCTTGTAATTGGCCGAAGCACGGTCTTCGTTCTTACGGCTCATAGCCTTCCATTTGGCAAGCTCGTCATCATCGGACGGCTTGGAAGAATCATCGGAACCCTTATCATCAGCCGGAGCGTCATGCTCGACGGCGGGTTCGTCAACCGGAGTGGTCTGAGCATCCTTCACGGCATCCTCGACCGTTCCGGCCTGCCCAACAGTCTTGTCCTTTTCGGATTCGACTTCATTATCCTGAGAGGCCATAAGACCAAATCTCCTTAATATTTAAGCGGCCAGTCCCAAAAAACCGCGAGAATAAGCCAACAGGCTCCGCACATACTGCCAAGCCTGTTTAGTGTGGACTGTCTTTTTGAACTCATACGAACGCCCATCGAACCGGAATCGAACCGAATCCTTGTCGCCATTCAGCAATTCCTCGTATCGGGCGTTGAACTCGGTCGCACGGGCGCACATGCGCTCCATCTGGGCGCGGGTCATCCTCATGTCAGGCAGGTGCCATTCCGGCGCGTTCCCATTCACCGGAGCATCCTTGCGAAGCAGCACAGGCCCAAGCTCGCTGTTGTTGACGACCTTCACGCGAAGCTTCGTCAAATCCGTCGCGCTCGTGGAATAATCATGGCCCGACGTTTTGCCAGCGGCCTTGTATATCGTCATCAAATCATCCGAGTTCAATTTCAACCCGGGATCATTCGATGCGGTAATCGGAGAAATTGTGCACTTGCACCTGTTGTGCATGGGCATTAAATCAGCCCTTGTGAACGTGTTCGTGGCGGCGACCACACACAAACCACACGAACCAGTCTTCGACAGTTCGGGATGAATCACACGCCGATACCGTCCGACACCGGAACTCCGGTAACGCGACTGGATGGCACGATTCTGGGCGACATACCCATCGGTCACCGCGTTCGTGTCCAATTGGACCTTCGCGGCCATCAGCCAAGCCTTCACATGGTTGGCGGCGGACTGGTCGGCATCCTTCAGAATCTCATCCCACGTAGCAGGTCGAATCCCAGGATTCTTCACGGCCTGAGTGCGATACTCGTCCGCGACCCTCATGGCGACCTGCCACGGGTCCGTGTTGGCGCGAACGACCTCATATTGCGGGATATCCCCCAAACCGTTCACACCGGCCAGACGCAGCATCGTATCCGCATATGAGATGCCTTGCTGGCGCATGGCCTTTACGAACGCGATATGCTGCTGCGTCACATAAGCAGCCGCGCCCTCGGCCACCGCATCATTCCACCAGTCTGAAGGAGTCAGGCTACGCCACATGTTCCAAGCCCTGCGGACGAACTCGTCAACCAGCTTCAACCGCTGGTCATCTAACGCCTGAACAGCAGCCAACGCGCTATCGGCCATCAGACCCCCATAACGTCGGACGAACCATCCGACGACGACCCATCGGACGACATCGAATCCGATCCAGAGCCGGTGGAGAACGAATCCAGACCGGACCCGTCACCCAGATACGAATCATTCATCGTCGCATCAGTCTGCTTCGCCGACGAATCCAAAGCCGCGTTCTGCCGCGCCATGGCATTCAGGAAACTCGTATCCTGGGCATCCTGAATCATCTCCGCGATCTCCGTCTCGGTCATATGCAGATAGCGACGGGCGATGGTCTTCAACGGAAGAACACCCTTCACCTGAGCCGCCGCCTGACACTGCTCCAACTCGGATGGAAGCTCCAACGGCTCCCAAGTCGTCTCGAAGCGCTCCTCCGAAGCATTGCTGCCGGAAGCGGTCAACGCCATCTTCAACAGGAGCACGAAAGCGTCATTGGCCCTCATGTTCATGTCACGGACCTTCAACCGCAGCATACGGGTCGTCAGCTTCGCACCCTCGGCGGAACCAGCCACATCAGGCGAAAGAATCGACAACGGAGTGCCAGTGGCACCTGCCAGAAGCTTCACATCGGAAGCGGCCGCATTCACAATCGGCGTGATATCCGTAATGGACGATTCGCCGATCTTCGCATCGGCGGGAAGCAGCCACAGCGCGGCGGGACCCATCTCGAACAGTTCCGAATAGTCGATCTTGTCACCGGCCTGAGCCTTACCGGCCTTGACCGCAGGGTCGCCCTTCTGGTAATACTCAGGCATGTCGCCCGACACCCAACGCTGCTTGAACGCCTGCATCTCCTGAATGCAGAACCGTTGAAAACGCTGCTGGTCGATGGCCCTCAACGTCTTCAAGGAAGCCTCGAACTGGCCCTTGCCGTTAGGAGTGGTCAACTGCACGATAGGAAGACACCCGCAATCAAGGGCGAACTTCCAATCATCGCCGGAAGACTGGCCCTCCCACTCGAACTGCGCCTCGAACTCTGGACGCTTCTTCGAATCGTCGTTGGCAAGGTCATACACGGTATCCTCGTCATCGACCGAATCGGAAGGCAACGTGCGCGACTTGACCTCATGCTTCGCGGTACGCGAATAGACGCTCTGAATCTCACCGTCATCATTACGGACGATGCGATACAAAGTCAACCGTTCGATCTGCTCTTCCTCGGACCACCCATACACCACAGCCGAATCCTTGTCGTCGGACACAACCGTGCTCCACGGACTCAACCGTTGGATATACGAAGGATTCTCCTTGCCGAGAACCATCGCATACGCGGCACCGTAAATCGCCGCATCCATGAACATGTTCAACGAACGGACATCCATGCCGCACTTATCCCACATGTCATCCGCATCCGTGCTCCGCATCGTCTTATCGGCGACAAGACGAAAACCGGTAGGATGCTGCGACGTGATTACCGCATCCGCAATCGTATGGGCCAGATTCAACGGGCAGATATCCACAAAACGCCTATACACGGCACTGGCCGTAGTGGTCGCCGCCTTCGGCACGGACTGCAACGGAACCGTCTCACGACCGTCATAAAACGTCTTCAACACACACAGGTCAGGAATACGATTCTGCAAACGCGTCGCAAGACGCGTCAACGCCAGACCATCACCATCAGGCTCGTCATCACCAGTAACAAGACTCTGCATATTAGAAGATGTGGAAGCCATACGAACACCCCAAAATCACCAGACCCGCTGCGGCATCACCCGCTGCGGGGTATCATCCTCGAACTGGCCCAAATACTTCTCACGCGCCGCATAAGCCAAAACGCCAGCCATGCACGCATCGATCTTGTGCGGACTCTTAGGCGTCTCCTTATGAATCTGATAGCCCCAACTCTTCTCACGCCGCTTCGCGTTACGGAAATGCGACACAAGACGCGGGTCGGCGCACAAAAGAATATTATTCGGGTCAGGCTCCCCCTCCTCGACAGGCTCGGGAGCATACTCAAACGACGAATGCGCGCACTGCAACGCACGATACATATCCTGCGACCAGTTATTCGTCCAAAACTTCATCATCGAAGACTGTCCACGGGCGAACACCTTCATGCCACGCCCATACTCAGCCTCCCAGCCGCCAATCATCGACTCGAAGAAATGCGCATCAGCGAAACAGCCGATGACATTGTAATTCTCGAACATACGACGCACGGCGGCATCGAAACCATCACGGTCAACACGCCAATCAGGGTCCGCATTATCAGGCCGCTGCTGCAACTTGATAAGAAACAGCAAACCATCGGACACGCGACAGCCAACCAACGCGGTCGAATCATTACGAATCGAACCATCGAACCCAAGCGTGATCTCCTCATCCTCGTCAATGAAATCCTTCCAGACCCCATCCAAACGAGACGACGAGCCGACAGCACGGCCATACAAATCCCTGTAAGCCAAATGCGACTGGATCGCAGGCTCCGTAAGCCACGAATCCTCACTCGACGCACGAGAGTTCAAATAATAACGAATCGAATCATTCGGGTCCGAATCAGGCTGGTAGATCTGCCCCATCAGACCATGAATGTCAACCCAACCATCCTTCGACGGCCCCGGCTCGACACCATCATCACGAAGCGAGAACCCCTCAACCGAATAACCATCGGCATCAACGGCCTCGATACGCCCATCAGGAAGAATGATGTAATCCTTACCATCATCCGAATGGGCGGCAGAACCATACGACTCATACAACGCGTGCTCAAGCTTCTTCTCATCAGGAAAATCCTCGATAGGAAGCGTCGAATACCGATAGTCGAAATACAAGCCCTTATAATGCTTGGAACGGCCAGCCTGAATATCCTCCGCGATCTTCAACGTGTTCTCCGCCACACTGTTCTGCCCCGGACGGAAATACGTCGTCATCTCCAACACCCAAGGGTCGGCATCCAACGAACGCTTCGGAAGATTACGCTGAACCGTCTTATACATCGAATGATGCTTCGGCAGCGTATACAGATGCACCTCATCCATCAACGCGAAAGTCTCAAGACCACCATCCTTCGACGCATCGCCGGAAGTCGTGGGAATAATCTCCCCACCCTCCGGCAAGCCGATACGGGTCTTCGTGACCTCCATGCCGAAACCCTGCAACTGGGCCAACGGGCCGGAAGTGCAGTTATAGTAAATCGAATCGAAGATATTGCCCGACTGATCCTCGGACGTAGCCAAACACAGAATCTCAGGACGCTGGACAGGACGACCAACAGGCTCACCCGGCAGATAATAGTAAGTCTGACCAAGAAACGTATACGTCTCACCCGGCTTAGCCCAATGGTCGAAACGACACGGGCCAAAAGCCTCGAACAAGGCCAGATCATTACCCAAACCACTCTTGTTGCAACCCTTCGGACGCCACAAGCTCACACGATTGAACCTGCGCCGACCATCCGGCTTCAACGCATAGGCGTTCAAATAGAACTGGATATACTCAGGACTATGAGTGACAGGCTTACCGGTCGCACCACCGCGACCGATGAGACTGAACGTCTCAACCCACCACAACGCCAAACGTCCAAGACTCCTACGCCTATCCTCATAAGTCAGGTTAGGAATCATCAAATGCATGTCAGCCAGCCGCCTCGATCTTGCGACGCCAAGCATCGATATCCTGAATCACAGCATGATTCGAACCATCCGAAGCGGCATGGTCGTCAGCCTCCGGCACATCGAACTTCAACGCACGCATCGAAGCCGGAGTCCAACCCAACTCGTCAAACAACTGACGCACGACCGGCATCAACGTCGCATAACGACGAGTCGAAAGCATCTCATTGATCGTCGCGAAACCCAACTGGACAGCCATCCAAGAAGGAGCCGAACGCAACATCGAAGCATTCGGACTACGCCGATACTCCTCATACCAATGAGCAACCAACGGCAACCACTCCCCACCCTTGGGGAAAATCTGGTTAGCCGGAGGCAGATCAGGCCCCAACTTCCCATCAGGAATCTCCAAAACCTGATTACCGGAATCACTCGTCTTCCTGCCCATAACATCACTCCCCGCAAAGCCCCATTACGGGACGACAAGCGCGAAGCCCGTTACGGCACTACGCGCACCTGCGATGAACGACAATCCGATTAGCCAACGAGTTTTCACCACCCTGCTCCAACGGCACACGCCAAGCGCCAACCGGAAAATCATCACTCAAAACATCAACCGACCGGTCAAGCGGCAACTCACAAACCGGACACGTATGAGAACACGCGTTCCACTCGTCCTCGGCAGTCCAAAAACCAGTAGGAACACTCCCGCGCCGCCCCACACGGGCATTCGACCGAGGCTCCCACAACACAGACTTCAACGGCTGCGGAGTACGATTAGGAGCCGCACCCTCAGCCTTCAAACGCTGGAAACGCTTACGACAACGAGCCGAACAAAAAGCCTTGTCCCGACGCTCAGTCTCAAAAAAAGAGCCACACGCCAAACACGCACGACTCATACGACGCTTACGGGCACCACTGCCACTACGCCGCCAACGATCATAATGAGACCTACACATCCCATGAGCATGAACAGGCCCATCACACCCATTCACACTGCACTCACCCTCAGCTAACCGAACGCGGGATGCCTGTACCAACGAGCCTCCTCACGCTCAACCCTCTTCCTTCGCCGCGCGTCAGCCGACTCCAAACCAGTCTTGTAAGAATGATGAGCACGACAAAGAACCTGAAGATTATCCCAAGAATCATCATCAGGCCGACCATCCTCGGCACGAATGATATGATCGACCTCATTCGCATGAGCGCCACACGGACGCAACACGCCATCATCACCGATCACCGGATACTGGCAACGCCACCCGTAATAATCCAACACCTCACGACGCGTCCGCTCCCAACCCGGATTGAACCGTTCCTTACGATGCGACTTATTCCAATCGTTGGTCATCACCACTCCTCAGTGCTTCAGGAGGGAATCGAACCCTCACGTCACAAGACAACGCATTTTGAGTGCGCCGCGTCTACCATTCCGCCACCAAAGCAAAAGAACAGACAACCCCCATGCCACACTCACCAAAAACATGGGGGCTGCCCGTCATCTAACCCAAACCGCCATAAGGAAATCCAATGGCAAAAACGGCTTTTTACCGCCAGCCACGGCGCGCGGACGCTGAGGGAGTCGAACCCCCGAACCGTTCCCGGTCACCACCTTAGCAAGGTGGTGCAATAAGCCACTCTGCCAAGCATCCAAAAGCAAGAGCCGCCGCAACGACTCAGGAGACTGTTCCCGCAGACTAGGCGGATCAGCTAAAACTAGAGCCGCCACAAGACGACTCCGAAGACCTTTCCCACAACCTGTGGGTAGGCTGAGCACAGCATGTTGGACTCGAACCAACATCGACGGTTTTGGAGACCGCCATGCTACCAGTTGCACCAATGCCATATACCGACTTAGTTAACGTCCAAGTCGTCAGGACGTTCGGCATGGTGGACTGGCTTTTACCACCAACGGCAAGGAACGTGTATGTATATATGCACCCGTTTGGCCGTGCCTCCCCTTCGGTCATCAACCACCTGATTAAGGCAGGGAGCCTCTTATCCCCCACATGTTCCAGCGGGGATATTCGAGCAATACCATCGGTCACACAGGCAGCTACCCCCATGAAACCTAGAGCAAACCTCGGGAATCGAACCCGACAACCAAAAGGCTGTGCCAACAGGATTGCAAGTCAGCCCCAAAAAACAAATGGTGCAGCCATATAGGCGGCACCGGATGGGACCGGCACAAGAAACGAGGATGGACGCAATCTCACGGACAATCCAAAAACACACACTATATTCCGGGATTCATCCACCCTCAAAGGGTTCCCAGCCGGATTCGAACCGGCATCTCATCACGCATGGTCAAGAGGAACCAGAAACCCATGCGCGACTAACACTCCCACAAGAGCGATAGGAACCATGTGCGAGATCAAACGGCGGTACCAACAAGCCTCTCGCATTGGACTTGAAACCGAATCGCACCTTACCTAGGAAGATGCCATCTGCGGACAGTGAGAGATTCGAACTCCCGGACCCGTTAGAGTCGGTCGCTTTCGAGGCGACTACCTTAAACCAGACTCAGCCAACTGTCCCTAGCGGTGCTCCTTATGAACACAAACGTCCCAACGGTCGGAATCCTTAACCAAGAGACAAGGAGCACCACCGAACCGCTTGCCGGAACGACACCCACAAGGACGCCACACGTCCTCCAAAATTCATTCCGACATGCGACAGCATACTCATACCTAACGTTGCATCAACGTTGCAATGGAAACGGCGTAGAATACGGCGTGTCGCGTGGTATGCTGAAGACGATTTCAATGTGAACCCAACATCGTCGTTGTCATGTCACGTTTCATGCGCGGACTTTTTCAGACGTCGCGCACTATTTCTACCATTGACCCGACGGCCCTGACAGGCACACCCGGAGGACCCTCCCCCAGCCCCGGTTAGAACGTTCGTTCGATGGTACAAATGTTCGTTCGTACAGTTGTACGCATGCGCGTTATTGTGTCGTACTCATTATTATTTATATCTATCTTGCTCAATATTTTTTGTCCGTATTTTGGTATCTTGCTTGACTTTATTTTTTCTTGTGCTACTAAGACTCTTTTTTGTTTCGTTTACCCCCTACCAATGTTTCGACACGCCGATAGAACGGCGTTGTTTCAACGTTTTGTAGTGGTCTGTTTTCTCAATTTGATTACACCATTATTGATGTGTATAGTGATAACCAACAACCGGTTAGGCAGTCAGCCTAGCGAGTTCGGTGTGACACTCTAGACCACACCACTCGCAACCGGCTGAAAGCAACCGGCAGATGAAGCCGTGGCGGTTAGGTGCCTAGGCACCGCATAGCCTAGCCTGAAACGGTTAGGGGGGCGTATCGAGTGTATGCGCCGGAAAACTGCCATGCGTGGAACGTTGGTCACTGTGTTGAGGTGCAGTGTCCAGTCTGTGAGCGTTGCGAGTGTTTGACAAATGAAGAGTGTTACCGAAGGCCGGTAGTTTGAGCTTCACCCCCTATTGTTGGGGGTTAGGTGGCGGCGTTTTTCGGGGTGTGTGCATAATGCTCACTATGTGAGCGTGGTTAGCAGTGCTAATTTTGCCTAGGCAGTGTACGTAAACTCGATTGACAATGTTGAGCGCGAGAACTCGTAAGGGGGTACCGCCGACGTTTGGCGTAGTGTGAGAGACTACCGCCAATGAGGATATGCCGATCGATAGGTGGCAATGTCAATGTTTCGCCATGCGTGAGCGTGGTTGGCGGCATTGACTGTAAACCACGGCGTAGCAGGTTGCGGAACGGACACGTTTTAGCGCCTGCCAGTCGCGTTAGCGATTGACCCCAAACGTCTTACGTTTGGGGGTTATGCGGACATTAAAAGTCTATAGGGGGTGTGTATGCGCCCCTGCGCCACTTTGCGGGTGGTGTTAGCCAAAAACAAATCTTCACGGGCGTAATCCGCAAGGGTTGCGCCCCTCTCGTCACTGTTTAGACCATGAGGGGGTGCGATACCCTCTAGTGGCACGCAATTAACCAATCAACACTAGACCTTAAGGGGGTTTATTATGGATACCAACGAAAAAACGGCTGTAAAAATCGTTCGCGATTGTCTTACGACGGCACATGAGAGCCTACCGGAATACGCGTCATGCCTTTATGTGGCGTCAATGCCCATCATTAAGGCTCACGGGGTGGATGATGCAACAACGCGGCATATGATCGTCGCGGCGTTTAGGGTTGCCGCGCTCAGGTCACGGAGCGTTGACTACCGTTCGGGCTTTATGCCAGACGTGCGCGTGACACGCGTCCATGCATTCAAGCGCCATGCGGCCGTGTATTGCGAGACGAATACCGGGTATCACTACAAGGTTGAGTGCACGCCTTTATGTGACACGGTATCGGACTGGTTGACGCCATGCCTTATGGGGCAGGTGGACACGTTCGAATGGACTGACCAAGGCTGGAATATGGTCATGCGTGATTATGCCAATCTCGTGTGACATGCCTTTACAAATGTAACCAACAAACAAGCGGAGGTTAAAAAATGACTGTCAAAATCGTAAAGGTTCGGAGCCTGACCACATTGCCGTGCACATACAGCAATACCGTTGACGACGGGTATTTCAGGTATGTGACGGTTGACGGCAAACGTGTGGGCGACGTATGGAAATTTATACCCGATTGGGGTGGGGACTACGTTTTCAACGAAGAATGGCACGACGGAAAACGTGGTGCGCAAATCAAGGCGCGCACATTGGCTGACCTTAAAAGGAAAATTGCCGACCACTATCAAAATTAATGTAACCAACTAATAAAAAGGGAGTATTGAAATGACCACTGATGAAATGTATGACGTTCTGCTGGAAACGCTGGGGGCCGAGGATTTTCTAAATGAATTGGTCAAAGCCCTGAGCAGCGACGAACAGCGGGAGAACTTCGAGTTTATCGCGCGCATGCACGATATCGAGCTGGATGATTCTGAAAGCGAGGACTGAAATGGATATCAAGGATATCGAGAGCGGAGCTAGCCACATTGCCAACGAGGTATTGCTATTGCTGTGCAATGACAGAAAATGGCATGACTCATGGGTGGATTATGTGGCCTTTATCAAGACCAGTGATTTTTACGACAGGTGGCCGCATAAGGCCGTTGATCTGATGGCGGTTGACCTGTTCTACAGAATGCATGACGCTGGGGCGCTTGATGGACTGGGCGAGGATACCATACTAGCCGATCATTTTTATGCGGCGGGTAGGGCTGTCATTCACACCGTTCGTGATGCTGTCAACGATGGGCGGTTGCCGTTTTGACTTGTAGCCCTCTGTGGGCTATGGCGCGGCCTAGTGGTTTCTGTGGGGTGCGATTCCTCACCCGCGCACTGTGCCGTCGTATGGCGGCTAATCAACATTCTCTATGAAAGTGGGTAATCATGTCTGGATTTAATTCCGTCGATGATTTTTACGACGTCATGGCGGGGTGTCATGGTTTGCGCGAGTCCGAACGGGGCGACGGCGAGCTGGAGTTGTATTCATTCAATGGCGCTGAGTTTCCGGGCGGTTTGGACGGTTCCAGTCTTGACGTTATCACAGCGCCGTCGCCTGAGCTTCTTGCATACATGCGTGGCAATGATAGTCCGGTGCCGCCGTCCGGGTACAAGGATATGGCCGACGAAATTAAGGGCATATGGGACGTGTACAACCACGGTTCCGCCGAAGCCGATTGGGGACGGTTGGCCGACTTGTATGACGCGCACAATCTAAGCCTGAGTGTCATTGCCGATTACGAGTTCATGGATTGGCCTGAGACGTTAGGCGACATACTGGACGGCAAAGGGTCGGATTGCTGGAATCTCGACGGTATGACGTGGCACCTGTACAGCCATGGGGAATGCACTGTCGATGATTCTGAGGGCGCATGGCCTGGCCTTGACGACTTGCTGGGATGCATGTCTTCCGATGACGTTGAGACGTGCGCCTATGCGCAGCAGTTTGTCGAATGCATGGATTCGGGCGACTATGTGGCCGCGTGCAGGGCGCTTAAGGCTCTCGACTTGGAGCTGTGGTATTCAGACCTGTTTCTGACGTTGTCTCGCTGAGAATCAACCTATCCATCTGAAAGTGAGGGAAACCAATGTATGTGCATGAGATTCGCAAGGATACGGCTGAGGATGCCGACTTGTACGAGGAACTGCGGGACGCGTGGGACGGTGTCGGCTACGCTGCACTGCCGTCGTTCGATGACGTGCTGCCGGACATTCTGGAATGGGTGCGGGGTATCCGCGTGGCCGACACGGTGTTCAACGATTACACGTATCGGGTTTCGCGGCTGCTGTACTTCGATAGCGCGCTGGATGAAAGCAATATTGAGACTGCCGTGCGGTGGCTGTCGGCTACGGTCATGTGTCGCGCGCGTTCTGCGGTGTCGGCTATGCGATTGAGTTGACGGACGGGCATGGCGGACTGTCGGATCAGGCCGTCGTCCAATATGCGATAGACATGATTACCAAGGACGGGCGCTACTACCCGGTGTTGGATGAATCCGATTACGAGCGGCGTGAGGACGCGTGGCTGCGGGATTACTTCGATGGCGAGGTGTCTGACGCCATGTTGGGTGGAGCTGACCGTGATGCCGTGTTTGAGGCGTGGCGGGATGATGCCGACCCGGTTTCTGGCGACATGTATTTCGACATGGAAAAGCTTCCTGGCTATATCGAGACCGCCAAGGGAGGTAAGCGGAATGCGTAAGGGTGTGAAGCTGGCTGGACTGCTGGCCGTAGGTGTGGCGGCTTTGGCCGTGGCGTGTTCGCCGGTGTGCAATCCCGTGCCGGTGGCTGACCCTCATGGGACGCCTGAACAGCAATGGAATTGGTGGCGTGAGACGTATGCGACGGCTGACTATGGTCAGGCTGATTTGGCTGGCTACACGTCACTGTCGGATATCCCCCAGTGCGGCATGGAAGACGGCAGTATGGCTGGCGGCTACGAGCGTATCTGCGAGTGGCGGGCTGATGCTGTAGGCAATCATGCCGGTGAGTCTTACGTGCTGGTTGACGGCGGCAAGGTGCTGTCGTGGGGCGGCACAGGGAAATGAAAGTGCCGGTCTCAGGTAGGACTGCGACCGGCCATGCAATCAATATTCACCTCTAATTGCAAAGGAAAGTATATCATGTCGTTTTCATTGTTTGATAATGGCGAGTTTGAATTGGAGTCGAGGTTCAGCCCGCAGCAGTCGTTTTACAATAAGGCGTCCGTCATTGTCTCCACTGATGGAAGGGGTGGCGTGACGGCTACGTTGCGTTCATATCTCACGTCGATTGTCACCGTGCATTCCACAGCGGACGGTGACGTTGATTCTATCCGGTGGCTTAATGGAGACCCGGCTGATTGGTCTAACACGACGTGGCGTCATATCCGTGAGTTCTTCAAGCAGGCTGGACTTAAGGCCACTAGTAAGGCTCAATGCTTGCGCGATTACGCGCGTGAGGTTGACTGACATGGCGTGCCTATGGACTGCGGAATATGTGGGTGGCGCAATCCGCGTGCGCCGTCACAGGTCTCAGGCTGATGCGGAGGCGTATCGGGATGCGGTTCTGCGTGCCGATGGCCGGTTTCTGACGCGTTGCACTGTCGGTAGCGGAGAGGCCGTGCGCGTGGCGATGGTGAACCGGCTGGAACTGGCCGGTGTCGGCTGTCGTTCGCGTCTCATGCGGACGTCGTTGAAAAGACTGGTGGAACTCACTGACGAGTTCTGCTGCTGATTGAAAGGAAAGAATGATGATTACCGTCGAAGAGTTGAAGGCAATGCCGGTGGATGAGCCGATTGGCGAGGATGTCGTGAATGATATCGAAGTCATGGCGAACACCGGTTTGAGCCATTTCATCAAGAAGAGTTTCGAACCTTGCGAGGGTGTCTACCGTATCGATGATTTCGGCGACTACGTGCCTTATGAGGATTGGCGGAAGTTCTGGTCCGCGTTTCCCGAATGGTGCGAGTGGGTGTTCTTTCTGCACGACAATGCGCATTCCGATGACTATTGGAATTTCACCACGGAAGTATTGGGCGGGCTGACTCCCATTGAAATCGGTGAGCAATACGACGCTTCCTCTGATTACGACATTGACTTCGTGTTCTACACGGAGGCCGACGATGAGGGGCATGTGTGATGGACGCCCATGATTCCGACGTGTGCGCGAATGTGGTCGGCAAGTCGTTGGAGGCCGTCAGATTGCTGTCGGATCTTGGGAGCGGGAACGCTCCCGATTCGGCTTACGTGCTGGCCGCGTACGACCAGTTGACGACGGCGGCGTACCTGTTGCATCAGATTATCCCTTGGACCAAGGAGGAAAAACAGTGAGCAAACGTGGCTTCTTCTCCCCTATCGCTGAATATGATGGGTTCGATTATGCGTCCGGCAGGTCGTTCTGGCGTCGTCGTTCGTTGCCGTCGCTCCTGTGCGAGTGGCTTGGTGAATGGTTCCGTGGCGTAAGGGCGGCTCGCATGGGCTATTCAACCTGGCTGTACGTCCAGTGTTCCGGTGGCTGCATGATTCCAATGGACATGCTGAACTGGGACACGGATTGGGTTGACTGAGTGTCGGCGGCGTGGCTTCGCCGCCGATGATATGGTGTCCTTAAGTCTGGAAGGAGCCGCCATGGGGTTGCGTGATCTGCGCGAGCGTAACGGTTTGACGTTGCAGCAGTTGGATTCGCTTACGGGCGTGGATTTCACGCGCCTGTGGGTGTATGAGAACCATGCGGACGAGGCACGAAACATGTATTTAGGTACGGCTGCGAAGCTGGCGCAGGCGTTGCATTGCAACGTGTTGGACCTGTATCCAGATGAGCATGTGTGGCGTGGCGGCGTGTCCGCTGGCGTCGTCGGATTGAAGAACATTCGCAAGGCACGCAAGTTAACGCAGGTGGAGCTGGCCGGATTGAGCGGCATCGCACGTCCATCCATCTCCCGTTTTGAGACGAATGGTCGTCCTGTTTCGCAAATGTATTTGCGGACGGCGTTACGATTGTCTGAGGCGTTGCAATGCGACCCTGTGGATTTTCTTACGGAAGGATACTGACATGGGCATGAGGGAACTCAGACTGAAGCGCGGCATGACACAACAGCAGCTCGCCGACAAGGCAGGGCTTACTCAACAACGTATCGGAGCCTATGAGAATGGTGTCAATTCTATCGAGAATATGACGCTTGATAAGGCGATTCGTATTTGCGACGCGCTCAAGGTGCGCAACCCAAGGAAACTTCTTGATTCTGACCCTGATTCTGAATCTTCCGCGGATTCTAAGTGACCCGCAGAAGATAATGTTCAGCCGATAGTATCGGCGCGAAAGTAAGGAGGTGGCATAGTTGCCGGGAATCAGTAGGTTTTTCGGTATCGTCATTTACATGTACGCCAATGACCATGGCCCCGTGAAGCATTTTCACGCGGAATATAATGGCCATTGGGCTAAGTACTCGTTTGATGGCGATTTGATTAAGGGCGGTTTGCCTAGGAAACAGGAACGTTTGGTATTGGCGTGGGCTGAAATACACCGTGAGGATCTCGAATCCAATTGGAAGTGTGTTGAAGCCCATGTGCAACCCGGACACATCGAACCGCTTAGGTAAGGAGGTTTATTCATGTGTGACGGTGTTGTTTTGGTGACTGACGCGGTACCGCTTGACGGCCACCGTGTGGCAGTCAGGTTCAGCGATGGTTATAGCGGCATCTTGGATATGGCTAAGTATTTTGGCTATCCGGCGTTCGCTGGGTTGAATGATCCTGCGGTGTTCGCTACTGCGCGGGCTGGTCTCGGTACGGTGTTGTGGGGTGACGGTGATATAGACGTCGCACCTGATACCGCGCGTGAGGAGGCCGTGCCGTTGGACGCGTAGGCCGCGTCTATGAATCCCGGTTGCTTTTGCTGCCGGGATTTTGTTTATTCGAACGTGTTTGGCGGGTTCCCCGTCTGATGAAAATACCCCAAGAGTGTTGCATCACTCTTGGGGTTTCGCTTAAAACAAACCGATTTATAAGCCCTCTCATTTTAGCAAGGGGGCTGGAATGGAGTGTGTGTTATGAGTATCCATTTTTATGCCGGGTATTGGCAGTTTGGTATCGGCGTTACTAATTTTGAGGGTGAGCCGTATTGTAGCCTTTTGTCTTTTGACTCGCGTAAGGAACGCGACGCTTGGGTTGCTGCGGATCATTTCGACAATAATTGGCATCGTAGCGCGGTGTCGCGTCGTGAGGCGTTGCCGCTTATGCGCGCTGAGCTTGCCGATCTTTTCGACGGTTATGACGGCTGGCGTGTTGATGGCGTGTTTTATTCGTCCATCGGCGACGCTTTCGCGGCGTTCTTCAAGGCTGAGGCCGCTGCGCATAGGCGTGCGGGTGTCTGATTCATTCAGTCTGTTTGTTTGATTCCAGGGCGTGGTGGTGGTGCTACGCCCTTTGTTTTCAACGTTTTTCTTTTCAGACATGGACTAAAAAGGAGTACACCATGAACGGCAACTACAAAGGCACGGAACACTACACACTCACCAAAACCGAAAACGGGTGGCATGGCGACCCGAACGATTGCGAATGGCAATGGTTCGACTTTCCTGATCTGACATTCACCGATGACGGCGACTGCCGGTTCGAACTGGAGGCCGAAGCCATCGATGCGGCGGTTGACCTCTACGAATACCGGGAATTTCTCACCATCCTTTCCAATGAGATAGAGGAACTCCGGCAGCAGATCGATGCCGTTGAATAGAAGTGGCGTAACCCGCCCAAACTTCTTGGCACTTCCGTGGTTGAAACCACGGGATTCCTGCGAACTGGGCTTGCACCAATCATGTCAGCAAAAGAAAGGACAAACAAAATGACCACCGCAATCGACATCAACACCAACGAGAACATCTCCATCAAACCAATCGCAATCTACCAGAGTGACGCATTTGACGTTCTCCTCCTTGCCGACGCGAATACCGGCAAGGGCATCTGGAGGGGTTTCGACTACCAGTGGTATACCGACCCGGAAGACGGAGACCTCGACCACGACGCCGACAAAATCGAAGACGTGTACGGCGCAGACGAAGAAGAATGGGAGGCCGCGGCAAACGCGAAGCTTGCGGAATATGGTTTTAAGCTCGGCGACTTCGATGAGAAGGCCGGAGACCGTTACACGCTAGTCGAGGCCTGACATGGCGCGCGGAAAAAACAGGCGACTTCGCCTCATCCCATCCCACTTGCCGCTCATCCGCGACAAACTCGCCGACTTCGCCCAATACAGGCTTAGGAAACTCGGCTCGCAAACTCAATACGAGGCCATGATGGCCAACGCCTGGAGCATGACCGATCAGATCAGAACCGCGCAATTGTGGTGGGTCAGCCGAGATATGACGCGTCTGGCCGAGGACACCGTGCAGGCCGGAGATTTTCCAGAACCCGATCCGCCGGCGCAATGCGGGATGATATTTTTCGAGGGCGACGTGCAGCACATCTCATTCCGCTTCGATAACGACGGGTTCGGCGAAACTCGCGTAGCCGCGATCCTATGGCAGGATGCGGGGCGCGAGAGCGTCAAGATATCGGTGTTCACCGACAATCCCGTGGGGATCAGGGAGATGCACGCCGATTCATTCGGCCTCCCCATCGTCTCGCTCGCCCCCTCCGTCGTCCGCGAGAACGACGGGAGCTTCCAGTGGCTCTGCGGCCTGCTGCACGCGGTGTGGGCGTTGAGCGCGGAACCGCATATCTGCGAGGCAAAACCGGCGAAACCCGATATGGCGCATCCCCTGCCGCAGCGTTTCGACCCGGAAATACGCAAGGTCAAGATGCTGGTGCTGCGTGAGAACCTGCATCGTCCGGGCGGAAGCGCCGATGATGACGAGCGGGTGCGACGTGAGTATTCGCACCGTTTTATCGTGCGCGGCTTCTGGAGGGATCAGGCGTATGGCCCGAATCATTCGCTGAGGCGTAGGCAGTGGATACCACCGTTTGTCAAGGGTCCGGCCGACAAGCCTTTGATCTGCAAGGAGACGGTGCGCATATGGAAACGGTGAGCGACATGATCGCCGGTTTTCTCGCCGGCCTGACGCCGAGCACAAGGGCGGGGTATCGGAGCGTCGTATCACGATGGCTCCGCTGGTGTGCGGATAATGGCATCGACATGCTGCGGGCGAAGCGCACCCATATCGAGGTGTTCGCCGCCTATGGCGACGGCATGCGGCCAGCAGCGAAAAGCACGGTGTACAAGACTCTGAGCGTCGTTTGCGGCCTCTACCGCTACCTCTGCGAGGAGGGATATATCGACTGCGATCCGGGCGAGCATGTGCGTAGGCCGAAAATGTATGGTCATTCGGATGGCACGTATCTCACCCGCGAGCAGGCTAGGCTTTTTCTGGCCGAAGCTCGTGGTATGGATGCGCGGACGGATGCCCTGTGCAGTCTGCTGCTGTTGACTGGTGCGAGGGTCGGTGAGGCGCTCGGATTGGATGTCGAAGACTGTCATCTGGATGACGGGCGTCCGTGGGTGCGGTTCGACCGCAAGGGCGACTGGTCCCAGCGTGTGGCCATTCCCTCCGAGGCGTCCAAGGCTCTCGCACGACTCATCGGCGGACGTAGGCATGGTGCGGTATTCCGTGAGGATTCCGGCGCGCGTCTGAGACAGCAGACCGCCGTGGGCATCGTATCGTCCGTGGCATTGCGGGTCGGCGTGCCTGGAATCTCGCCGCACTCGCTGCGGCGAACGTTTTGCACGCTCTCCCGTGACGCTGGCGTGCCGGACAGGGACATCATGGCCGCAGGCGGGTGGAACAGTCCGCAGATGCTCGACTATTACGATATGGCGCGCCGAGGTCTGGATGGCAGGGCTGGCGATGGATTGCAGAGATTCTTGAATGATGGATGATTTGAAGTCCAACGGAGCTGTTGACCGAGAAAAATAGTGGGGGTGGTTTGAATCCACCCCCATTCATATGCCATTGTAGACCGCTCAGACGGCGCTTGACGCAGTGTGTAGCCAATTGTCCACCAATTCGGCTTCGTTGACTGGCTCGAAACACCATGCGTCCAATCCGACGTTGATCTCATTATGATGCCTGCCGAACTCAAGCGGGTCATACGCGTGCGTATGACCGTGCAGGAGCAGCGTGTTGTTCATGCGTGGTAGCGCGTATTCGGCCAATTCCGGCGCGTTCCAATTGGTTGAGACTGCGCCTAGGGGTTTGCTTTGCGTGAAGTCTTCACGCCATTGGTAGTGGCTTAAAAATACCGTGTGTGGATTGTTGCCCCGCCCGTCTCTGATTTCGGTGATGCCGACTCTTCCGACTTCCCCGAACACGCTTGCCAACTTTTCCAGCGTGCGGCTGGAACTGTGCAGTTCGTGGTTGCCGAGAATCAAGTGTCTGCGTTTGCGCGGAACCTGTAGATTCTGGATGCGCATTATCGCCTGATCGACGCTCCACGTGCTGCCGGAACTGATGTCTCCGAGGATGTAGAGTTCGTCTTCCTTGCCGACGTATGTGTTTATCGTTCGTATGATGTCGGCATCGTGCTTCCGCCAGTCAACGCAATCCTTGAGTTGTCTGCCGTCGTGTTCGGCCTGTTGTTTGATTGATTCGTCGCAAGCGTATCCGGGTAGCGCGTAACCGCGTAGCGCGGCCACGAATGGGTGTGCGAAATGCAGGTCGCTGGTGAACCATTTCATGCGTCCGACTCCCTCGTATCGTCGTGTTGTCTATCCCACGTATCCAATGTTCTTCCAGACATCTTCACTGACGATGATTGTCGTCTCCGCTGGTATTTGCACGGTGACTGCGGTGAGTGAACGTGGAATGATTTTTGCTTCTATGAACGTCGCCAGCCCAAACTTCCACATCGTGAACTTGACTAGTTCGCCCGATAAGGAGATCGTGTTGACGTTGCTGATGACGGTTATATCCCTTCCTAAGTGCGTGGAATTCAGATTTTTGGCTTTGATTGTCTCGCTCATTCCGCGTAGCCTCCTAGTTCTCGTTGAGTCCGTTTTCGTTGGATGTTTCCGAGCGTGGGAATGTGGTGCCGTGGCTGTTCGTGATCCGTTCCAACTCCATGAACTCTTCGACCGACATGTTGACGCTTGCGTTCGTGCAATTATCCGTTATCTTGACGTATCTGTTGGTTTCATAACCGTATCTGTCATACGTATGGATGATCTGTAGGGTCACTCCATTCATGACGTTCGCCCATGTGATTATCAGTCGTGAGGAGATGTGCGGACCCTCTGACTCCATCTTGTCGGTGTTTTGATAGTGGAATCCAAGTTTTATCAGCTTGTTTGCCAGTTCGTCTGTTTCCTTGGTGAAGTCGAGTACTTTCATTGTGCCTCCTTGGTGGTGGTGTCCTGTGTCGTGTCGATGACGCACGCCACATCCCCTTTGTTGGTGTTGCCGCTGATCTGCAATTAGTCTCCGAACTTTTCGAGAATGAGTATGCCTATGACGCCGATAATCCAAGCGATTATCAGGATGATTGTGATACCGGCCAGTGCGAGTAGTGGCATCCAAATGGGTGCGATCACCCATATCCATGAGTATGGGAATTGTCCCATGATTTTCAGGAGTGCCAGCACGCCGGACAATAGTAGTAGGATTGGCGAGCAGTTGATGTTGACTTTCAATTCACTCCTCCGTGTAGAAGGTGAGAACGTGTAGTTTCTTTCGTGCGTCCAATCGTTCTCCGAACATGCCGTACTGTTTGACTGGTTCGATTTGGTCTCGCATGTGATGCGCGTGGTAGGTGATGGTCTTGCCCTTGTCGGTGATGCTGATAGTGGCGGTCATCGGATGACTTCTTCCACTAGGGCGAGATTGCTTGCCGGAATGGTTTTGCTGACGCCGTTTCTAAGGTTCTTGAACGTGAATGACAATGGTTTCATGCAGTTCTCATCTTCGAAGTCGATGATGCATTCCACGTCGTCCCAATGGTCAACCCATTTGGAGCCGACCAATCTGGGGTCGGCGTGAGTGTAGACGATGATGCCTTTCTCACGGTCGGTGCGCGAGTATGCGAATCCGAGATCATTGAGTTTGACCGCGTATGGCGGGTTGGAGAGGTCGATGTTCATGCTTGTTCCTCCTGTAGGAGCATCCAAATGTTCGTTTCCTTTTCGGGGTTTCTGACGGCGAGCTTGTACACGTCGGACAGCCGGTAGCGTTGCTTGCGCGTGTCTTTGACTGGCGTGACGGGTTTCAGGTCTCCCCTGCTGACCCAACTGCGCATGGTGCCGGGTTTGACGATGATGCCGCATTGCAGGAGCAGTCTGCGGATTTCGGTCTGCGTGCCGGTGATGTGCGTGGCGAGGAGTTTGTGTCGCCTGTTCTCACGGATGGCGGAGACTGGATACACTTGTCCGCAGTCGGGGCATTTCGGTGCGAACGTGGCGTTTGGAATGACTTTCACGATGCGGTGGCAGTCGTCGGTTGGGCATTCGCCGATGATGATCTGGTCTTCGAGGGTGAAGTCGAGGAGTTCCTGGGCCTTGCGTCGGATACGGTGGATGATTCGCGCGTAGGTTGGTGTCGCCTTGCTGGTCTTCCACTTGTCGGTGAGCCGGATGTTGCGGATGAGTGTTTCGAGTTTCCGGTCGTATGGGGCGGTCACGTTCAGGCATCGCGCGTATTCGTTGATGATGTCACGGAGGCTTGGAATGTCGTCCATGCCGTTGCCTTCGATGAGTTCGAACGCGGTTTCGCGTAATGGTGCCGGGGAGGTGGCGAGTCCGTTATGTCCGCCGCCTCCGCCGTTGCCTGTCTTGTCCATGCGGTTTGTGCGCCATTCGAGGTCTTGCAGGTGGTTTTCGAACCATTGCAGGTCGAATTGGAGTTGGGTTTCGCAGGATGTGCAGAGGATATGCTTGTCGTCGGTTGTTTTCCAGCATGCCGCGCATGTGGTTTGCGTCAAGTGTTGGCTCCTTGGTTGCGTTTTGGGTGTGTTTGGTCTTGTTGCCTCAACCCTTTGTTTGCAACCGTTGGGCGACTTGTCTAGTATAGTGTGTGTGTCAGATTAGCGTTGGCTGTTCTCCTTCCGTTGGCGTGGCTGGTTCGGGGTCGTTGCGGTGGGCTTCGATTTGGAGTACGAGTCTCCTGTCCACGTGCAGTAGGCGGCTTATCTCGTCCGCGTCGTAGTCGAGGTCCGCGTAGTGGAGGACCTGGTTCCGTAGGCTCATTCGTATTCCTTCTCCAAGTGTTCGTCGTATAATATGACGGACACGATCGTCACGTATGCTCCGCAGAGGAACGAGAGTATCGCTATGGATATAGGGTTCGCGTTGGCGGTGATTTGTATGATGATGATTGCGAGCATCGCTATCGCGTTGACCGCGTAGGACGCTTTCTTGATTATGTACATGATCTTCTCCATGTCTTCGATGCTCATGATCGTTTCTCCTTGACCGGTTTGCAGTTGTGTGGCGCTGGTGAGATTCCGCTGGTCCGACATGCGTATGATTGGACGTCACCACGGAGGATGATGGTGTCCGACGTCTCTACTGCCCAGCCGATATAGCCGATATAGCCGATGAAGCCGATCATTATCGCGACGGCGATGACGATGGTTTCAATCCTGTCTTCGATGCCTTCGATGCTCATTCGCTTACCGCCTTCCGTGCGATTTCGAGCATTTCCCGAGAGTCCCTGAGATAATTGGCTCGCATCTCCGGCTCGGCCAGAGTCCAGAAGCAGTCCTCACTGGGCATGACGTCTTCCCAGGCTGGTGCCATGTCCCACCACAGCAGTTTTTTCGCCACGGCCTCAATCTCAACGGCAGTTGGTGGAGCAGAACGTCCGGCCATGTACGCTGTACCGGCAAGCTCCCGAACCGTCTGAAAAGTCAAATCATCATCCATGCCACGCTCGTAAGCGTTGGCCTCGTCAAGCATGATGCTCAATTCGTCCTCTTTCCGTTAGCTTTGACCATTGCCCAGAGGATTTCGCTTGCCGGACGCCGCCTGTATGACAGGTCGTTGTATGACTGCACGTGGCCGAGAATCAGTTTCGAGCCGGTCGAATCCGGTGTCAGGATCGCGTTCACTCGCGGCGGCACCATCTTCTGCCATACGATCTCGTCGCACAGTTCCTTCGTGCAGACCAGATAGTTCTGGTCGCCGTAGAACGTCAGGCCGTTGCCGCTCGTGAAATCAGCCATGCATGACTTCACTTCGTAGAATCCGAAGCAGCCTTTCTCCACGCTTGCGGGCACTGGCTCGCCGTTGATATTCCACGGTTTGAAGCCAACGTAATCCACTCGCCTATCGTCAGGCGTGTTCCGGTCGAAATTGACCTCACTCGCCCAAAACGCGGTCTGATTCCTCAATCGTTTCTCCACCAGCTTGGACAGCATGGCAGTGGTCTCGGTGCGGGTCATTCGATGCTCCTTTCGGCTTCGCGCATGATGTATCTCATGTCGGCGTATTCGCGTGCAGCGTAGCGTTCGACCATTTCCGGTGTGGCGTTGCGCGGCAGTAGGTTGATGCAGGGGCCGTCCGACATGCGCTGCATGAGCCGGATGACCTTCCGGCGGCGTTTCGGCGTGAGGGTGACGTGTCTTTCGACGGCCCTTACGACCACCAGCCGGTAGCACCGATAGCAGCCGTCGAAGTCCTCATCGGAGTCTTCGACCCCTCCGACGGGACGCACCTGGTACACGTCACCTTTGCCGTATATTGACGCGTAGAGGGCGGCGTAGTCGCGGTATCTGGTGCAGTACACCTGTTCCGGGTGGCCGGTGCCTTCGATGGCCGACGCGCCTTTTTCGCGTCTGGCACGGCAGATGGGGCAATCGTCGTAATTGTCTCGACTGTGCCCCGGTTCGATGGTGTCGCCGGGTTTCAGGTCTGGAACTCCACCGTGGTAAAGCACGCTCATTTCGCGTCCTCGCTTTGATTCGGTACTTCCCGTGGCATGTTGCCGGAATAGCCAAGCAAGGAACGGCAAAGCTCTAGCATTTCGTGGAATGCGTTAACTTGGCCGTCATAGAAGTCTCGGTCGCTCTTTCTGCGGACATCGAATCTGGAAAGTCCGGCTTCATGACAGCGACTTTTCGCCCAGTCGATGATCTCGTTGAGCGTCTTGTCTTTCTGCGTGATGTTAGTCGCCATCATTCCTCCGTGTCCGGTCCGAGCGGCAATCCACTGTTGAGTATCAATGCGAACTCCTGCAATGTGATCAGTCGCATGTTTTTCTTCCTTCCCAATGGTTCGGGTTTGATTCGCGCGCGCAATGCCGATGGCGAGAGCCTGAGCATCGCGTCCATCACTTCGGTGGTGGTGTAGGCGTGCTGTTGTCCGAGCTTGTGCATGGACGTGAGTCCCACGCCCGCCTTCTTCTGGACGACCCACGGGTAGGGCGAGTCCATGTTTCCCGCTTCCTTGACGGCCTCGCGCATATGCTGCGGCGCGTCCATGGTTTGCGTCCATTTCACTTCGATGCACACGGGCCGGCCGTGCCAGTACACGTTGCCGATGTCGCCCACGTCCTTGCTTCCGTGCAAACGGAGGCGTTGTATGCGCAGGTCGTCCAGAGCCCACTGCAAATAGGATTCCACGGCGCTCTCCATGCGGGTGCCGTTGTCCTTCGCTGTCCTGCGGCTGCGCTTGCGTTGCTTGCCGCTCATTGGTCGGCCTCCTGTTCCTCGGCTTCGATTTCGCATTCGGGGCATGGGATGGGGCGCGCCGGATACAGCGCGCACCCATGCTTCGGGCATACCGGTTCGACGTCCGGTGGTTCCAACCATTCGCGCATCAGAAGTCAGGCTCTCCGGCTGGCGCGCCCCACGGATCATCGGCAGGAG
>ENA-OPBF01000339-OPBF01000339.1-human-gut-metagenome-genome-assembly--contig:-NODE-339-length-38443-cov-2.097999_pt1 | contig 38443 bp, 37 predicted proteins | sample MGYA00241067_ERZ501450 | MGnify/ENA primary metagenome ERZ501450 (study PRJEB25962, sample SAMEA2042516) | human gut metagenome | biome: human gut; feature: human-associated habitat; material: faeces... | reverse complement strand
ACCAAGGTTAAGAATTGTATCCATCATACCCGGCATAGAAGCTCTAGCTCCTGAACGAACAGATACGAGGAGAGGATTTTCCTTATCTCCGAACTTCTTACCTGTGATTTCTTCCATTTTAACGATGTATTCGTTAATCTGTCCCTGGATTTCATCATTGATTTCTCTTCCGTCCTCATAATACTGAGTACAAGCTTCTGTTGTGATTGTGAATCCCTGTGGTACAGGAAGACCTAAACCTGTCATTTCTGCAAGGTTTGCACCTTTACCACCGAGGAGCTCACGCATGTTAGCATTACCTTCGCTAAAAAGGTACACCCATTTGTTTGCCATCTGTTCTTCCTCCTAATAAATAATAAGTATTGTATGTCATGAGCTGTAGAATGGCATTCCTTACCAGCTCATACAATCGATTTTTGGTGTTGCCCTGTTTTCCGGATAAAATATGTTCAATAAGTGTCTCTTTCTATGTAGTCACGCAGAAAAAGGGCGCACTAGCACCTACGGAACAATTATAACATACAGCGCCTTATAGTCAAGAGAGAACGCTGTTTTTAGTTTAAAAACCATAGGTTTTTCCTAATAAAATTCTTATCTGTCTCCACAATAAATGTTGTTATTGAGTGTGGAGGTACTTCTGTATTAATTCCTTTTCCGTCAACTGTAACTGCCAGTTTGTGTACTCTGCTTAGTTCGCTTTGAACCACAACCACTGTATTCATTCGGAAACTATAATAATCTCTTAATTCATACGGGTCTAATTCCTTCCAAAACTCCTTTGAGCCCTATGCAGTCTGCACTACTCGCATTATCGGTTCCATGAAAATACCTCTTTTCAAAATATTTCCAAAACCTTCCAAGTTCTTTCCCGTTTGATTAGATTAATTTATACCTGATTAGAAATCCATTTTCTCCTCAAAGTATGCCTTAAGGTCTTCAATTTTTATTCTTTCCTGCTTCATTGTATCTCTGTCACGAACTGTTACGGCACCGTCTTCTTCTGAATCAAAATCATATGTTACACAGAACGGTGTTCCTATTTCATCCTGACGACGATATCTCTTTCCAATTGCTCCTCTGTCATCAAATTCGCAGTTATAATACTTGCTAAGCTGTGCGAATACTTTTTCTGCTCCTTCGTTTAACTTCTTTGACAATGGAAGTACACCAATCTTTACAGGTGCAATAGCCGGATGGAAATGTAACACAGTTCTCATATCCGGTTTTTCTTCTGTACCGATGTTCTCCTCGTCATATGCTGAGCAAAGGAATGCCAATGTGACTCTATCTGCACCAAGTGACGGCTCGATAACGTATGGAACATATCTTTCATGCTTTTCATCATCAAAATATGTTAAATCTTCTTTTGATAAATTCTGATGCTGAGTAAGGTCATAATCTGTTCTGTCTGCAATGCCCCAAAGTTCTCCCCATCCAAATGGGAATAAAAATTCAATATCAGTTGTTCCTTTTGAGTAGAAACATAATTCTTCAGGTGAATGATCTCTAAGTCTCATTTCATCTTCTTTAATACCAAGGTTTAATAACCAGTCACGGCAGAAACCTCTCCAATACTGGAACCAGTCAAGGTCTGTTCCCGGTTCACAGAAAAATTCAAGTTCCATCTGTTCAAATTCTCTTGTTCTGAAAGTGAAGTTACCCGGTGTAATTTCATTTCTGAAAGACTTACCAATCTGTCCGATACCAAATGGAATTTTCTTTCTTGATGTTCTTTGAACGTTCTTGAAGTTTACGAAAATACCCTGTGCTGTTTCAGGTCTTAAGTATACTGTATTCTTTGCATCCTCAGTAACTCCCTGAAATGTCTTAAACATAAGGTTAAATTCACGTATATCTGTAAAATTATGCTTTCCACAGGATGGACAGCAAATATTATTATCTTCTATGTATGAAGCCATCTGTTCATGAGACCATGCATCAATAGACTCTTCAGCCTGGATACCATGCTCATCCATATAATCTTCAATAAGCTTGTCAGCTCTGAATCTTTCATGACATTCCTTACAATCCATTAACGGGTCTGAGAATCCTCCTAAATGTCCTGATGCAACCCATGTCTGTGGGTTCATAAGAATAGCACAGTCAACACCTACATTGTATGGATTTTCCTGAACAAACTTCTTCCACCACGCCTTTTTTACATTGTTTTTAAGTTCAACTCCAAGATTTCCGTAGTCCCATGTATTAGCAAGACCTCCGTAAATTTCTGATCCCGGATATACAAATCCTCTGCTTTTTGCCAATGCAACTATCTTATCCATTGTCTTTTCCATTATTACATCTCTCCTTAATATAATTTAGATTTTATCAAATACTTTCAGTATTATTTTTAATATACAATATAACTTAAATTTTCATCAGAATCATCAGTGGTTACTATTCCATCATCATCCACACTGCAATTTGAACTGATATACTTAACATCCTCATCTAACTGAACCTTATATTTTCCTTTAATAATAAGGATATTGGCATCTTCCATAGCCTTGATTTCCTTGGTTGTGGCATCTTTTTTCTTATCCGGTGAAGTAAAATCACCTTTTATTTTGCAATCAGAATTGTCCGCTATCTTTCCCATGAAAAACTCATTGCTTTCAACCTTATTGTATTCTTTAATGTAAGTTGAAAAATCATATGTTGTAGCAAATTCAAGAACTAATGTTGCCACATTGCTTTTAACCTTGAATGTATCTACCGTAATGGCATTTTTCACGGAAGCTTTCTTCCCGTCGTTATAATCTGCCACTTCTTTGTTTATGGTATCTTCAAGCTTACTTTCGTCGTAATAGTCCTTGTCAAACTTTTCCGCAACACCGTAAGATACCTTTCCATCTTCCTGTATGTAAACTGCACTCTCGCCCTTGGTAATATCCATATCACCTATTGTGCTTCCACACGCCGTAGTTCCAACAGCTACCACTAGCACAAGAAAAAGAGCTGCTAACTTTTTGTTAATATGCTTCATCTGTTCATTCCTCCTGATATTTGGCAAATACCTTATAAACAGTATCACCTAGATTACAATTTTAAACGCAAACCACCATTATTTCAATACATATTTTGCATAAAAAATTTACAAAAATTCCAACGAATTGAACTTTTTGTCTATCACTTTATCCATGTATGAACCAATAATATGTTTTAGCTGTTTCAAAACTATATCTGTAACTGTAAAGGAAAACAATTTATCTACAGGAGTAACCACAATAAATTGCAGTGCATACACCGTGGAGTCTGTTATTATCTCATTATCCGGTACCTTTCCGTGACACTTTTTACATACCATTGTATTACGGTTTATATCAAAATAATCAAGTCCCTGCTTCTCTCCACAATTACCACAGGAGAAAACGTTGGGGTACTCTCCGTTTATAACCAAGGTTTTAAGCTCATATATACAACGTATTAAGTCAACAGGAATCCTGTTTTTAGTTAAAGCTTTCATTGCCATATATAAAAGTTTTAAAGTTTCAGAGGCCTCTATTCCTTCTCTTCCATAGTATCCTGCCAGTTCAAGAAAATACATTCCCATGTACATGCTGTCAATGTCTGTCATGGAATTGCTGAAATAATCGCTAATTTTCATTCCAGTAACCGTATAGGCGTTCCGTCCCCGGTATAAGGTAAATTCACCAAAAGCCATAGGCTGGCTTCCTCCTAGAAACGGACTGTTAGGTTTTCTTGCGCCACGGGCGAAAGCTGTTATTTTTCCAAATTCCTTTGTAATTATAACTAATCTCTTATCGTATTCACCTATAGCCATTGAAGATATTACCATCCCCAGCGCCGTTACTGTTTCTACCATCTTCTTTTCCTTCTGTGTCCTTTATCCTTGCAATAAAGCTTTCCCGTGCTTTATTTATTCTTCTCTCATCAGCATATTTCAAATAATCTTCAATCTTACCTGTTGCTTCAAAAACCTTCCAACTGTTTAAATTATCCATCTTATCCCTCCGTAATACTGCAATTATCAAATTGCTTTTTTCACCTGTTTAAGTGATAAGATTAGGTTCTCCCATGAGATTATTTGTATACTGATTTCTTCAAAGAAAAAACTGGAAAGACCAATTGTTAATTCATTTAACAACTACTTCTCATTTATATAACCGTAATTTTTCATAAGAAGTTCGCTGTCACGCCAATCTTTTCTAACCTTTACCCAAAGCTGAAGATTTACTTTCATTTCCAGCTGTTTTTCTATTTCATATCTGGCATTTGTTCCGATTTTCTTTAACATGCTGCCTTTTTTGCCAATAATAATGCCCTTGTGTGATTCTCTTTCACATATTATTGTTGCCTCAATATCCACAATGTCAGTCTTTGTACGCTTCTTCATTTTTTCAATAGTAACGGCAATTCCGTGAGGGACTTCTTCATTTAATGCATGAAGAGCTTTCTCCCTGATTAACTCCGCCACGATTTGTCTCATAGGCTGGTCTGTCACTGTATCTTCATCATAATACTGTGGGCCTTCCGGCAGATATTTGAAAATCTGTTCAATAACAACATCAACATTTTTGCCTCTTAGGGCTGATGCAGGTATTATTTCATCAAAATCATATATTTTTCTATATACATCTATAAATGTAAGAATCTCTTCCTGTTTTACGGTGTCTGTCTTGTTAATAACAAGAATAACCGGAACTCCTATTCCTTTAAGTTGCTGGGCAATATGCTGTTCCCCTGCTCCAATAAAGGTGTCCGGTTCCACCAGCCACATAATTAAATCAACTTCCTTTAATGTTTTTTCAGCCACATTTACCATATACTCTCCAAGCTTGTTTTTCGCCTTGTGAATACCCGGTGTGTCTAAAAATACAATCTGACCTTCATCACATGTATAAACAGTCTGAATTTTATTTCTTGTAGTCTGTGGTTTATTTGATGTTATGGCAATCTTCTGTCCGATAATCTGATTCATTAATGTTGACTTTCCAACATTTGGTCTTCCAATAAGTGCCACAAAACCCGATTTAAACTTCGTATTCTTTCCTGAATCCATTTTATACCTCTTATCTTAATTCTTTAATTTCCTTAAATAACTCCCTAGAACCTTCTATGGCACTTTTGCTTCCCACAACGCAGATATTGTTTCTGTCTATTATCTTTTTAACCTTTGGTGCCAGATTTCTTATGTCCTCCGGTGTTGTTGCCAAAACCTTAAGTCTTGTTTTACAAAGGGACTCGTAGGGCACCCCTGCCATATAATTAGTAAATTCCCTTCCGCTTATATCAGCTGCATTTAGTGGTGTATCAAGAAGACTGATTGTGCCGATAATATACTTGCGCATTTCACGCTCATCCACGTTGAAATTTTCTATAAATTCAGGTGCCTTCTTATATACCTCAACTGACTCCTTAAGTTTCGGATCCCTGTATGAGCTAAAGAAACCGTCTCCTGTTTTTCCAATAACACAATTACATCCGTATGCTCCGCCTTTTTCCCTGATATTATTCCATAAATATTTATTTCTCATAATATTCCCCAGAACAAAAAAGCTGCCGTCGTACTCTTCATTCTCACCTTCATCATTATAATTTCCTGCCATGGTTACATATTGAACCTGACCTGATGTTACAATGGCCTCGTTTTTCTGCTGTGGAACAAACTTCCAGCCGTCAAACTGCTCCTTAAAATCATCTGAACTGTCAAACATATTTTTCTTAAGGTCTACAGTATATTCTTTTACTTTTTCAAAGTTTTCGCCATCACCTGCAAAATTAAGAATCATATTATCCTTAACAAACACTTTTTTCACAGTGTCATAAAGCATTGCTATAACTTCATCTTTTTTCTCATTAAAATTATCAACAATGTCACTTATAAACTCATAAAATGCCAGTCCGGCGATTTGGTCTCTTAAATAATATGCCTTTGAATAATATGACATTGCCCTAAGCCTTGCCACACTGTCACCACTGCTTACTATTCTTCTGTTCATTCTAAGTTTTAACTCTTCAAGTAATTCTTTAAGACGCTTCTCATTGTCAAACTTTGTTTTCAAAATTACTTCGTTAATGATTTCATATGCAATCTTAATATTCTCATTAAGAGCCTTGAAGTGAATTTCAGTGTTTAATTTAATTTTATTCTCACTTTGACTTACATATAAACCTGTGTCAAAAGCCAGACCACCTAAATTCAAATCTATATCCATATTTAATTCCATATAGTCTCTGTCTGTATCCATGTATGTTAAAAGATACTTCAAAAGACCAATGTATTGGTGATACTTTTCAGGCATCCGTGAGCAGTCAAAGGCTATATCCACATATCCGATACCGTTAGTAAAAATATCACTGTGAAGCACCGTGATATTTTCCACCTGACTTTTTTTACTAATAAGAGGTCTCGGATTTTTATTAATGTCTGAAATCTCCAAAAGAGGAATAGTTTCTAATTCTTCCTGAGTAGATGGTGTCTTTTGAAACTCCTCTAATTCACGGGTTTCAGTAATTATCTTCTCAATCTCTTCCTTAGACAAACCTGCCTTTTTTGCCTGAAGACTCTCCATTAACCTAGATTCTTTTTCCTCTGTAAGCCCCTTTTTCGGTGCCAGAACCACTACAGAATGATGTGTATTATTTATAAGATATTTCGTAAGAAGTTCTTCAAAATAATTACCTTCAATATTCTTTCTTAACTCATCAAAAATTTTGTTTGTCTCTAAGTGAATAAATGGTTTCTCATCATCATAAATCCAGCTTGCCATAACATCCAGTCCCCACATAAGTCCCTTTGGAATGCTTCCAAAATCAGATTCCTTTGTGTCAAACTCAATGCTGTTAAGACCTGCAAGAAGTGTTGTTTTATCAATGCCATTTTCTACGATTTTCTCTAATGTGTCCTGAACTACCTGAAGGAACCTGTCCTTGTCATCCTTATTAGCACCCTTTACCACAATGCTGTATACAGGCTGAAGTATGTCGTCATCCATAGAGCCTGTCACTGCCTTTCCAATACCTGCATCTATAATTGCCTGTTTAAGAGGAGCTCCCTCTATATCCATTATTGCATATTTAAGTACCTTAAACGCCAGCATAAGTTTTGCGTCAAGGTTGTCTCCTATAACATAATTTGATGTAAGCATTGCACTTTCTTCTTCTATTTCATTATCGGAAATGGCATATTCCTTTACAAGCTCATATGTTTTATCAAACGAACTTTGATGTTCAATACTAGAATCAATGTCCAATTTGTCATATTTTCCAAGATAATTTTCATCAATCCAGTCCAATCTTTCACTCATATCCATGTCGCCGTAGAGATAAATAAAGCTGTTTGACGGATGATAATATCTTCTATGGAAATCAAGATATTCCTCATAAGTAAGCTCCGGAATATGCTCCGGGTCGCCACCTGATTCATACTGATATGTTGTATCCGGGAACAATGATTGAGCTGTTACACGGGAAGCAATTCCGTCTATAGAGGAATACACCCCCTTCATTTCATTGTAAACAATGCCGTTAATTTCTAAAGGCTCATTTTCGTCATTAAGCTCATAATGCCAGCCTTCCTGTTTGAAAATTTTATCTGTTTTATAAATATTTGGATTAAAAACCGCATCCATATATATGTGCATAAGATTTTTAAAATCCTTATCATTGTAGCTTGCCACCGGATATACCGTTCTGTCAGGATAAGTCATGGCATTAAGAAATGTATTAAGTGACCCCTTTACCAGTTCCATAAAAGGATCTCTTAAAGGGAAATTTTTTGAGCCACATAAAACCGTATGTTCTATAATATGAGGCACACCTGTGTCATTATTTACCGGTGTTCTGAAGCCTATGTTGAAAACCTTGTTGTCATCCTCATTTGACAATAATACAATTCTCGCCCCGGTTTTTTTATGTTTTAAAAGCCATGCATCAGAATTAATTTCTTCAATATACTTATTTATCACTACTTCATATGCATCTTTTTCGTATATGGATTTATTTTTTTCAATAAAATCTTTAAACATTCTTTTCTTACCTTTCATAAAAATATATAAGTCTCCCCCAAAATCATTAAAGACCTACAATATCTATATTACCATAATTTAACTTATCTATCCATAAGAAAAGCTGCTGCCTGATGATTTCATATCACCAAAGCAGCAGCTTTTTAAAACCTATTTAAAATTAATCAAAATATCTTACATATTTTTTCATTCTGTCTACAATTATTACTGCAACAATTATTTTAATTATATCAGGTATTATGTATGGGAATACGCAAAGTCCCAATGTTGCAACTAATCCGTTTTTCATTAAAATCATGAACCATATTGTTCCTATGGCAAAACATATTACATCTCCTACAAGCATTGCTAATGCGGTAACTGCGATTTTTGCCACTCCCTCTAATTTGTTAGCAGCTTTTTCAACAATTAATCCTGTAACAATTGCCGTAAATATAAATCCCACAATATATCCCCCTGTTGGTCCTGCTATAACTGACGGTCCTGATTTTACCTGACCTGCAAAAACCGGAACGCCTATAATTCCTAACAGTATGTAAACTATAACTGAGATTGTTCCTCTCTTTGACCCCAGCAATCCGGCAGTTACGAAAACTGCAAATGTCTGAAGGGTAAATGGAACCGGCTGAACCGGAACTCTTATCCATGAACATACTACTATTAAAGCCGTAAATATTGCTATTAAAACCATGTTTTGTGTTGAAAACAACTTTTCTTTTTGTGTCTGCATATTTTTATCCTCTCTTTTTTATTATTCAAACGTCACCATTTTATTTCATATAGTTCTATTTGTCAACCATTTTATTTTTTAGGTTCACATTTCTTTCCGGCTTTATTGTTTTTAAATTAATAAAATGCTATACTTAATGCATTACAACTTGCTTTTGGAGGCGAACATGAAGGTAAAAGATCAGGTATTAAAACAATTAGAAGATAATAAAGGAACTTATTTTTCAGGCAGTGAACTGGCAGCTGCATTAGGTGTCAGCAGAAATGCCGTATGGAAGGCAATTAAGTCCTTAGAGAAAAGTGGATACCGTATTTCTGCTGTTCCTAATAAAGGATATTGTCTTAACATGGATAATGACATTCTTTCATCCTGGAGCATAAAGCAGCATTTAAACCACGACGGCCTTAACATAACTGTATATGACACAATTTCGTCCACTAATGATGTTTTAAAGGAGCAGGCAGCTCAGGGGGCACCTCACGGAACCGTAATAATTTCTCAGGAACAGACTGCCGGAAAAGGGCGCATGGGAAAGAATTTTTATTCTCCATCAAAAACCGGAATATATTTAAGCATTTTAGTCCGCCCTGACATTCCGGCAGGGGAATCACTGTTTCTTACTACTTCTGCTGCCGTTGCCACTGCCAAAGCCATTGAAGATGTTTCAGATAAAAAAACTGACATTAAATGGGTTAATGATATATATATATCTGATAAAAAAGTTTGTGGAATATTAACTGAAGCTTCCTTTAATATTGAAACGGGAAAATTAGATTATGCCATTGTAGGAATAGGAATTAACATTTGCTATCCTGATGGTGGATTTCCTGATAACATTAATGATATAGCCACTGCGGTTTTTGACAGCAATACCGATACGGTTAATAAAAGAAGTATCCTTATAGCCCATCTTTTGGATTATTTTATGGACTATTATGAAAATTTTGACAAAAAATCCTACGTGGATGAATACATTAAACGTTCCATGCTTATTGGACGAAGAATCTATATTGTAAACGGTGATGATAAAATACCTGTTACTGCCAAAGAAATCGACAGAGACTGCCGATTAAAGGTAGAATATGAAGATGGTAGCGAGAAATGGCTTTCATCCGGGGAAGTAAGCATTAAAATCAAATAAATCAGCTACCTTTAAGGCTAAATACAAAATACCGGTACGGATTTAATTACCTAAAACCATACCGGTAAAACTTTGGACCTTTTCTGTCAATAATATGCCCTACCATACAATAAGACACTTAGTATGAAATTAATATGTATACACTATAAATATATATAAGGTGTTAAAGATATAGAACTGTTGAATATAACAAAAGCCATAGGCTCTATATCAAGGAAGTATTTTTACACATTCTCCGACATAGCCTGTCGAAATGGCTGACAGAATACCGTCTAAGTTTCAATATGACAAATTAAAAAATAAAAGTATAATCCCTGGATACTTCCGGGAAATACCATAGCTCTTTTGACATAACGTCATGTTAACACGTCATCGTCAGAAAAATCCGGACTTGAAATTTAAATCCATATTTCCACCCCCTGTTCACAATATAACTGATAGGGCAATACACGCCTAAAACATAAGGAAGCATATGTACATTAGTATGTGAAATTATGTGCGCAAATCCATACCTGACATATGTTTTGAATAATACGTTGCCTGTGTTGCCTCATATCGTTATATGTATGTTAACATTTTGTATATGTGATGTCAATATATTTTGTGCTATTTTTATATTTTTTATGTTTATTTTATTGCGTAACCTCTCCGGTTATCATCCACGGTGACGGCTGTGCAACAAAAATACTGTTTTTGTCTGTTTTTGAAACTGATATCTGCATTACTTCCGTAACATTAACTCCATGTTTTTTCATTAAGTATTTAATGTCTGCTAATATATCAAGTTCTAAGGTATAAACAATAATCTTAATGTTTGGATTAATTTTTAATAAGTTTACAATATCACTTTCAATATCCTGCTTTGTTGCTACTATAAATGCAATTCTTGGCACCGGAAGCTTCTCCAATGTTTCCACCTTTAAGTCAGAAACGATTTCAACATTGTGAACTCCGAACTTAGACACATTCTCTTCCATGGAGCGAAGGGAACCTGCATCTCTTTCTGCTGCAATAATTACTCCTTCATATGCCACCATTGAAGCCTCTATTACTATACTTTCACCACTTACAATAAGTGCTGTGTCACTAACATCCAGCTCTAACTTATTCATAATAACAGACCTTATTTCGTGACCTACATATTTAACGGTACCTGATGAGAAGTTTTCATTTTTTATTCCAAAAATCATTGATTCTCTGGTATTTTCATTAACAATGAAAATAACCGTAGGACCTGACAACTCATCACCCATCATGTCGCTTACCTTACAGTGCTTCATTTCTCCAGGCTCATATCCCTTTCCAAAATACATTTCATAGTCGCCATAGCCTGCTTCCCAGCATTTATATAACATATTAGGATGAGTTTCATCAGCAAAAATTAAAATTCTCTTATGAGTTGCTATTGTTGCAAGAACATTTCTCCTTTTTCCGCAAGTATTAAGAAGCTTGATTTTTTCAGGTGTTACCCCCTGCATATCTGCAACATATTCCATCCATTTAAGCATCTGTGATGTAGAAAATTCCACACAGGATTTTTCTATATTATTATCCATTTTAGTATCCTCCTTGTCTCCGTTCAAACTTATAGAAATATTATATCACTAAATCAATGTGTAGCAAGAAAAAATATGCTATAATATGTAAATGATATATTTGAAAGGATTAAAAAAATGACAAAAAAACAGCTTGCTTTGGAAATTATTAATCGTTTAAAAAAGGAATATCCTGATGCCTCCTGTACCTTAGACTATAAGGATGCATGGAAGCTTTTAATAAGCGTCCGTCTTGCTGCCCAGTGCACTGATGAGCGGGTAAATAAAATCGTCCCTGATTTATATAAAAAATATCCTACTATTGATGCTATTGCTGAAGCCCCTGTAGAAGAAATAGAAAAAATAGTCCGTCCCTGTGGATTAGGGAAAAGTAAAGCCCGGGATATAAGTCTTTGCATGAAAATGTTGAGAGATGACTTTGATTGTAAGGTACCTGACAATATGGAGGATTTGTTGAAGCTTCCGGGAGTTGGCCGTAAAAGTGCTAATCTTATAATGGGTGATGTTTATGGGAAGCCTGCCATTGTTACAGATACCCATTGCATCCGACTTACCAACCGTATGGGATTAGTGGATGGAATAAAGGAACCGAAAAAAGTTGAAATGGCACTTTGGAAAATCATTCCCGGCGAAGAAGGCAGCGACTTTTGTCACCGTCTTGTGTATCATGGCAGGGAAGTATGTACTGCCAGAACCACTCCTCACTGCAACAGATGTTGCCTAAATGATATTTGTAAAAAAAGGATTTAACTTAAATGAAAACCGGTATAGTCCATGTTACTGTATTTTTTTCTTCTGAGCATGTCCCTCCCAGACCTGTAAGGGTAACCGTTGCGTTTTTTGGAATACTTACACCTGAAATGGTCTTTGTAGTTGAATCACCATTACTTCCCGTCATGGATATCTGATATGTCTGAGGGCTGGTAACTTCTGCTGCCTGACTTATATCCGCCCCTGAAATAATTCCTCCATCAGTAGATGATGTAAGCTTTAATCCATTGTTTTTATTTACAATATTTCCCAATAAATACTGGTCATAAACATCCCAGTATGATCCAACGTTAAATGACTGTATTTCATTGTTTGCATCAAAGAAAACTTCTGCATTTGCCGGAATATTTCCCGGTTCCTTTGCAGTTTCGGCTTTTACATTCGTAGGATTTACAAATGTAGGAAAGCTAATTCCTGAAAACGTAAAAGCTGTAGCCATTACGACCGCTGTTGCTTTTTTTTAGAACTTTTCTCACTTTCATTATCCCTTTCCTCCTAATAAATTTAAATAATTTATTTTCTCATAAAACTCCATACTGACGCATAAGTTCCATTCTTTTCTTTCCCATTGCTATACTGTCTATTTCTTTAGAATATCTGCTTTGTGTTTTTCTCTGTTTCAAATACCTTATTATTCTGTGACAATACGCAACCGGCAATAAATAACTTCTCTTTTGCAAATACTGATATTTCTGCTTCATATATGACTTAGACGGAAATAAAGAGCTTTTTATGGAAAGCCGTACTTTTTTATTTTTCTCTGAAAAGCCTTTATTTGCAGCACTTATGGTGATTTTTGAGCTATGTATCCTTCCCATACTGCTTTTACCAAAAGTTCCTGAATCAAGCATATCCACTAAAAGATTTTCACTGTCTGCCACAATTAACTGTCTGTCTTTTAAAGGAATCTCGCTGCTGTTAAAGCCTAAATATCTGTCACCTATATCAAATAAATTGATAAGGAATCTATATAATCTGTTTTCCTGTGCCACAGTTTCCACATAATCCCAATTAATTAAGGAATTATATTTTTGGGCAAATATCAGCAAATCGCACAGCTGACGTACTCCAAAACCGCAATATATAAAATGTTTGTAACTATGACTTAGTAAAAACAGAAAATGATCTGTTTCATTAAGAGTCCATACCCATCCTGTTCCCGCCTCTCTCTTCTCCGCCTTATCCACTGCTTTTTTAAATCTGTTATTAAGACCTTTAAAAGCGTTATTGTCAGATGGCAACAAGCCAGTATGTATCTCTATTCTTACTTTCGTAATCGAATTATAATAAGCTACTTCATATGGAATCTTCTTTTTGTCCATATTCTCCACGTCATTTTCACATATAAAGCCTTCTTTTTTTAAGATTTCATGGCATTTCATAAAATCTTCTTTATCAATAAGCAAATCTTCATCATTTGAATACCTACAATCCGGCTTAGGATAAAGATTTCTAAGAACAATTCCCTTAACCACCACCGGTTTAATTTCATTTTGTAATAACTTTTTATAAATTTCAAAGAAAAAGCTTGTCCTCTGAGTCTGGGATATCATAAGCAAAATAGTCTGTCTTTTATAAGGTGCAATCTCTTTTTGAAATCTTTCGTAGCTGTTGGTACCGGCAATAAAATCGCACACAATAGGAAGCATACTCTGTTCCCTTGCCATATTTAATACTTCAATAAGCTGCTCTTTTTTATTAATATTTATCTCTATGTTTTCACCATCTGTCCCAAGGGCTCCTTTAACGGCATCCATAAAGATTTTACTATCAGGACTTATCATGTGACACCTCTTTTAAACTCTCTTATACCTTAACAAATAAAATATCACACCAAAGGGGTATGCCATTAACGCAACAATCTTGTTGTGTGCTTTCTTTATTACATCCTTCTCCCCTGCAATTCCTGCTACTGAAATATATCTTATATAATCAAAAAATAACGATCTAAATGTATAATCACTATTTATTTTCTGATTAACATATAACAGATAACCCTTTGGATTATCTTTAATAAGTTTTGACATATTAAATGTATACCCATCCATCTGATATCTGTGTACACACAACGTCCTGTTTAATACCACAAGTTTTCCGTCCCTGTCTATTAAATTATATAAGTATGCCTCGGGTACAAATTTTTCCTTTTGAATTTTAGGAAACTGATACTTCTTAACTTCTGTTGTTCTAAATACCAGCATAGCCTCCCCTTTTAAGCCAAACTTCCTGTATGCCTCCCCTAAAGTAGTCTCAACGTAGCCATCATATGCTTTTTCTTTCTCAATGTAATACCTGTCATTAAAAGCTTTTCCTCCAGGCTTTTTATCATGTTTTATTTTGATATAACCCGGCAGTTGTTTAACCTTCATTTCCCTTTTTATATCTTTAAACTGAACTTTTTTCTGTGACATAATACCTACAATGTTTTCATTCAGTTTAACTTTTTCCCAACATTTAAGTACCATTTCAATGGCATTTGGGGTAATAACATCATTTGAATCAAGACACATAAATATTTCTGTTGTTGTCATTTCCACAGCCTTGTTATGAGCCATAGACTTTCCTAAGTTGTCCTGCTTCAAATATTCTATCTTTATTTCATTTTCCAGCTGCCACTTTTTTATAAGTTTCTCAGTGCTATCAGTGGAGCCATCATCAACAACAAGCCACACAAAATCTTTGCACGTCTGTTTTTTTAATGAGCAATATAATCTTTTAATTATATTTCCACGATTATATGTAGGTGTAAAAACCGTAATACTCTCCATTGTTTTCTCCAGTCTGCTAATGATACTGAATCTACTTTTTAATTAACTTTTCACGTGGTTTAATCCGGTATAAGTTTAACGTCAAACTTTCTTATTTATCTGATATTACCACCGGTGAAAAAAAAAAGTAAAGTTTTATGATATAATTTGTCTTTATGCAACATTTTTATTTTTTAATTTCCTCAAAATTTGTCTTATTTATCCTGTAAACCCTCTCACAAATATCCAAAACACTTGGTCTGTGGGTTGTTACAATACATATTTTCTTGCTGTCCTTTTTTATTATATTTTTAAGAACCTTTTCCTCGGTATCCACATCCAATGCAGAAGTAGCTTCATCTAACAGTATTACCGGTGCATCTCTGAGAACTGCACGGGCTATTGAAATTCGCTGTGCCTGACCTTCTGAAAGTCCCTGCCCGTTTTCACCGATTATGGTATTTATGCCCTCCGGCAGTTTTTTTACGAAATCATAGGCGCAGGCAGTTTTAAGAGCTACTATTATTTCTTTGTCTGTTGCATCATTTTTAACCATTCTCATATTCTTGGCAATGGTATCGGCAAAAATTGTATTGCCCTGAGGTACATACGAAAACATTTCCCTTGTAGCAGCGGAGAGAGCACATTCATTTCCTAAATTATCCCTCATAACACTTTTTCCGGATTGTGGATTTATAAGTCCTAAAATTATTCGCATTATAGTTGTTTTTCCCTCTCCTGAAGGACCTACTATTGCCACAATATTTCCTGACTTTGCCAAAAGGGTTACATTAGATAAAACCTTTTCACCACCCTTATACGTAAAATCAATATTTTCTATTCTGATTTCCAATCCCTTAGAACTGTTTTCCTTTATATTTTGTGCAGTTTCTTCCTCAATCACCGGCTCCGGCTTAATTTCAGATACTGACATAATTCTTCCTGCACTGGTGGTAGCTGATACCGCCTGAGGAACTAATGATATTAAAGAAGAAAACGAGGAGGACAAACTGTTTGCCAGCTGTATAAACAATGTAAGGGTTCCAAATATAATGGCACCCTTCCACAATCTGTATACTCCCCAGCCTAAACATCCGTAAGATACCAACATTCCCGTAAAAGATAAGAGACTTGTGGCGGTTATGGACATTTTGTTGTAATCCATCATTAAATCCTTATATTTTTGCTGTACATTTCTCATCCCTTTTTCAAAAAAATCCACTATTCCAAAACATTTAATTGTCTGTATATTCTGAAAAGAATCTTCCTGATATGTAATGACTTCACTGCTTGCTTTTCTAAGTTCCTGACTGTATTTTCTCATTTTTGACAAAATCACCCTGGACATTAGCACTGAAACCGGTGCGCTAAGTAATGCAATAACTGCCATAGTAGGGTCATAATATAAAATAATAACCAACGCTCCTAAAAACTGTGCTCCCTTGGTAATAAGACTGGGAAACCAGCTGATAACACTGTCTGAAACAGTTTTCACATCTCCTGTAAGCCTGTTTATTAAGTCACCGCTTCTATATTCATACAGCGATTCCCAATCAGCTTCCATTACCCTGTCGTAAATTTCTGCCTGAATTTCATTATATACTTTGGTACTGATTAAAACCGTTGCCCTGCTGGTTATGGCATTTAACACGATATTTCCCATACCCATGGCAATCATCAGGGAAACAACCCATCCTATTGCCTTTGTATCGTACCCTGTTACAATGTCAATCAGGTATTTACTCATTACACTTCCTGCTAATCCCATAACAGTTGCCAAAACACCTAACACACAATAAAGTAAAATTGCTCCCCAATAGTGTTTCGCGTATTTCAGCATCCATTTTGCTTCATCTTTTACCTGAGATATATTATGTTTTTTCATTAATCTCTCCTTAACATTTATAAGACAGGCGAATGCAATTTATCTGTTAATAACCGTACCTGTTCTCTTATTTATATAATACATTTTTCCTTTAATTCTATGTCTTCCCTTTGTGTACTTCTTTCCTGTTTTGCTAAAAAGGTATGTTTTTACACTGTCACTGTAAGCCTGATTTCTTATTACGGAACCATCTCCCTTTGTCAAATATCTGTATCCCTTTACCTTAATCCAACCAGTTCTTAAAGCACCGTTACTTCCTGACAGATAATATTTCTTTTTGCCCACTGAAATAAAACCTTTTCTCATTTTTCCGTTGTTCTTGCTAAAATAATACCATTTACTGTTATGCTTTACCCAGCCTTTTACTTTCCTACCATCTTCCGTAACATAATATGTGGCACCATTTTCCTTTACAAACTTTCCCTTGTTTTGAATAGGGTTTAAACCATAATATGATACAATGGCATTGGCATCTGCCACACCTAACATTTCTCTTTTTGCCTTGGTGCTAAAAAACTTTTCACAGTCTGATTTGCTGGTAACAAATCCATGTTCAATAATTATGCTTGGGATTTTAGTTTTTACTCCGTTTCTTACTATGGAATAATAGTCTGCCCTGGCACCGTTACCGTAATACATGTCATCTGCCTTTCTCAGTAAAAGTCCCAGATTCTTTATGCCCAAATCCTTTAAATTAGCCAAAACCTGTCTGCCTAATGCCTGAGTTTCAATTCGCACATTATCATTGTATCCAGACCTATATGCCGGAAGAATCATGGCTCCGTTTCTGTGAGGATTATCATCTGCATTAATATGCATACTAACTAGAAAGTCAGCATCTAAACGCAATGCATAATTATTTCTTGCCACAAGACAATCCCCTAACTTAAGGGCACTGCAGCATCTTCCTGTATTCCTTGTCATATATACATTTATATTTTCATATTTATTTAATTCATCCCTGCAGGCATTTGCTATGTCAAGAACTACTTTTTCTTCCCTTAATCCGTTTGCCTTTGCTCCTGTATGTACACTACAATGTCCCGGGTCTAAAACCACTGTTTTAGATTTAGATGGAGATATTTTAGAAATAATACTTTCCTTTGGTATCTTAGAATTATTTTCCGGATTTTTGGTAGTCTCTTCCGGAATAACTGCTGTAGTTTCCTCTGCTGTTCCTCTTTCTGTTTCATTTGCATATGCAGTATATGTATTTTGAACTCCTCCATAAATAGCTGTTATTGCAGCTACAAGCGCTATTGTTTTTACTAACTTTCTCATTTTAGCCTTATCTCTCCTGTAATTTAATACCATTTTTCAGTCTATAATAATCTTTGCGAATTAAAGCACCATTAATAACGTACCGGCACCTATTAATACACATCCTATTGCTGATTCACTAACATAAATTATATTTACAGTGTTTTAAGTATAACAAAAATGTCAACATAATTAAACCCGGAAGAACAAGAATAATGTCTTTTCTTCCGGGTTTTTGCATTTATTTGGTTATCTTAACTTTTTTAACTGCCGACCATTTGCCAGCATTCTTGCCATTTATTCCCCTTACCCTGAAATAATATGTCTTTTTCCTAGTAAGTTTTTTTACAGTCACTTTTAATTTAGAGGATGTTATTGTCTTTGTTTTATACTTCTTTGCCTTAGAAAACTTTTTATTTAAAGAATACTGAATCTGATATTTCTTTGCATTGCTTGCTTTCTTCCAGCTAAGAGTTACTGTCTTTTTCTTTGAATTTTTCGCACTGCTGATTTTTGCCTGACCGATTTTCTTTACAGCCGGCTTTGGTGCTGTTCCTTTTGAAAGAACCAGTTTTTCCAAATTAACAGTGTAGAAATATGAATAATATTCTCCCTTAATCTTTTGCTGTAAATCCTTTGGCAATTCTAATATTTCTTTCTTGCCCGGTACTAAAATGGCAGCCTTGCCTAATATACTGTCATCTACTATTTTAAATACGGTATATTTTATGACTCCATCAGGATGGTCATCGTCAATGTAATGTACGGTATATACACCATAGTCTTTATTATCAGAAGTGCTGTGATACATTTGCAGGTAAACCTCACTAAACAAGTTCATAAATATCACGCCCTTAAACTGATCTATCTCCCCATCACTGTCTAATACCGTTTCATATCCTTTAGTTTCAGGCTTAATATTCTCCTGACCTTCTATAGGCTTTGCAATTAAATAGGTTTTCCCTGCCTCGATTTCTTTATTTTCCAATATTTCATACATGGAATAATAGCCTGTTTTTTCCATGTTATCATCATACTTTGCATTACCACCATAATATTTTCCGTCTTTTTTAAACTTATCAAGCCATGCCCCTTCTGAAACATTATATGCCTTAACAGTTTCCGGAATCACATATTTTTCTTTATCCTGCTTAACATTAACCTTTTCTGAAGTTTTTCCCTTTATAGCTATGGCTTTTGTCTTATCACCATTTGAAGCCCCAATTGTTTCTATTACAGGATATCCTTTTTGTGAATACATTTCCATGTCTACGGTACTCTCTATTGTAAGAATTCCCTTTGTTCCCTCGGCACGCATATTAACAGCTGTTTCCTGTAATTTCTGCTTATTTACCACAAGTTTTCCATCTCCTGAAATGGTAAGATTTCCGCCATATCCGTCTCCCCAAATAAAGATTGACCTTACTTCATTTTCACCTTTTACGTTAATTTTAAAATCATCACCCATAATATTGGCAACTAGGTTGTACTCTTTCATTTTTACATTATTTAGTGTAAGAGTGTTAGTTTTTTCATTATATGTTACACCATTTACCTTTTCCACCTTAGCCTGTGCAAAATTGGCAAATATAAACTTGTCGGTCTTTTCCGAAATCAATCTTAAATATGACGGCAACTCTCCCTTACCCGGTCCATTGGCTCCTAGCACCACCTGAGGCATCATTGTAATCAACAACGCAAGGCTTAATAATAAACTTATAACTTTTTTCTTCATAACAAATACTCCTTTCACGTATGTAATATTTTTTGATTTCGAGAACCGGTTAAATCCGGCACTCCCACCTGTATTTGTATGAATAATATCCCATAAAGTTTACATTTTTTTAAGTTTACATATGTCTCAAACCGTTATTTTATGGCATTTTTTGTTATTTCCACTCATAATAAAACTGAATAAGACCCACTCTGGATTTGGTACCTGTTTTATCATTTAAGTTAGCAATATGCCTGTACAATGCTGCTCTTGAAATATATAATTCTCCTGCTATATCCTGTACACTTTTGTCGGACGTAAGAAGTTTCATCATCACCTCTTTTTCCCTTGGTGTTAAGGAAAATGTTTCTGAGAATTTTATAAATTTGTCTTTTAAATCTTCCTCCTGAGGCTCTATAGACTCTCTATCCTGTCTTATGCCATTTTGCATATAGTATATGAATATTGATAAACTTATTAACACAAACATCACCAATGCAACAATACTATTAACAAAAATGCTTTTTGTTTCAAATAAATTGATGGATAGTGTTCCTATAATGGCAGCACATAAATTGTTTACACCACGTCCAAGACCTGCCCAAAGTTCCATTTTTTTCATATGGAAAGACAGTTCAATAAATGCCGTAGTAAAAAATACTGCGAAAAATCCTGCTGACAGATAAAATACTATAAGACCTACCATGAATCTGCCCCCTGTCATTATAACTAATACGCAAATAGTAGATAACAGAGTCACACAGTACATAATAATACTCATATACCGTCTTTTTCCCATATCAAATAAAATACCTGCCAAAATTCCACTTACTGCCAGCAATAGTCTTGGCAGCTGTCCTATGTCAACCTTTCCTGTGGAATGGAATAATGTGACCACATTATCAAGGGTAGAAAATATACATGCCATAAACAACACCTGAAAAATCAGGGTTATGGCTGCAACTTTTGGTCTTTTGAGGGTATTCTGATTTTGCCCCCTTACTGACACAACATCTTCCGGCTTTTTTAAAGCATAACTTAAAATAACAGCCAGCCATATTATCATCATTACTGACAATACAACAGCCTCTGCCCTGTCATTGTTTATAAGATTGTTATTAACAAACTGAAGGCACAAACCTATGGCATATGAAAATCCAATAGTCTTTGCCAGACTTCCATCTTTAAACAGATTAATTGCCACAAGGTAATGGGTTAAACTGCCTATAATTCCTAGCAACACAAAAATAAGACACCCGGCAATTAACATTAAAACATATGAAAAATGCATAATTATTATCAATACACCACCAATATACCCTGCTGCTGCCAATATGCTTCCTACGTATGGCACCTTTCCCTTCACACAGCCTTTAATAAAAGGGAGTATGATAAATCCCAATACGCTGGCTCCTAATATGTAACTTTGTGCAATTACCACACCTTTAGAATCAGTTACATATTTCATCATGTTGTCAAACAGATACTCTGTTCCTAAAAATATAAAATTAAATAATGCCAATATAATAACAGCATAAACTCTTTTTTTATTATTAATTATTTCTCTCATTTTTTATCCTGACTTTGCTAATTACTTGATAATTATTTATTAATAGGTTAGCATAAATCCTGATAAAATGAAATAAGCCTACTCAACTACGTCCTCAAAATTTAAATCCCCGGGATTATTATTTGTTTTGGAATCATTATTATTTTCAGATATCTTTTCTTCATTAACACTTTTAGTTTGAGGCTGATAATAAGTATTATCATTATATTGGAAATACTCCGTGGTAGTTTCAACAGAATCTGCTATTTTCTTTTTTCTTTTTTTCTTATTTGTTGCTTTTTTTGTAGTAGAGTTTTCGGTAGTTTCTACTGTTTCTTCCATGACTGTAGTTTCCTCCGGTATACTTGTCCGGCTGACAGATGTTTCAGCAGGTATTGTTGTGCTGTGTTCTACCGGTTTAATGTTTCTATGAATAAATCCATAATATACCAGAAAACTTCCTAATAGCAGCAAAGTCACCAAAATAACAATAATATTTTTTCTTATTTCAGGCACCTCTTTAATGTCATCAGTAAGATTATACTTTTCAAAGCTAATGCTTTCACAGTTCCCATCTATCAGATTTTTCATTAACATCTGCTCTTTAGAATTACCTGCTTTCTCTTTCAAAACAGGTTCGAAACCTATTTTCTCATTTAGTTCCGTTTCACTTAAGCCTGCCTTTGCCTCTTGAAGAGCATTAGCCAATACATCTGCATCTTTGTAGCGTTCTTCCGGCTTTGAAATTGCCGTTTTGATTATTTCGGCTACACATTCAGGGGCACAAACCGGTGTCTCTAACTTTTCGTATTTCATTCTCTTATAAAAAGCTTTATCTGCATCTTCATTGGTGAATTCCTCCGGGAAATTGGGATAATAGGGAAATCTTTTCTTGTTAAATAAATAGTAAAGAACTATTCCCAGAGAATAAATATCCACGGATTTATCATATTGACTTTCTCCCATATATATTTCAGGAGCAATATAATTTGGCGTCCCTTTTAATGTATTTGCCAATGTGGAATCATTTATTCTCTTTGAAACCCCAAAATCCCCCAACTTGTAAGTTCCATCTTTAGATACAAATATATTGCTTAATTTTATGTCTCTATGAATTATCCTGTTTTTGTGACATATGCTTAATCCTCTGGAAATATCAATACCTATGTTTATTACATCTCCCACAGTTATATTGTTGTTTTGTAACCAGATATTTAACGGAGTAAGCAATTCCATTAATATGTAAATATTATATCCAAAATTACCTGTCTGTTTTACATCATTTTCATAATATGAAACAATGTTGTGATTGTCTTTTTCAGAAATAAGTGAAAACACTCTTATTTCATTAACTACACGGTCTAATTCTTTTTTAAAATATTCATCCGCTTTTTTCTTATCTCCTCCCATAGCGTTCAATATTTCAATATATTCATTTTCTTTAGGCAACGTAATAATCTTTAATGCTCTGACACTGTTTCCTACAATATTATTTCGCTCTGCCCTGTATACATCTCCAAAGCCACCTGAACCTATTTTTTCCACTATTGTGTATCCAAGTATTGTTTGTCCTATAATTGAGTCCATATCGTCTCCCATTTTGCTTATCTTTTGATGCTTATTGTGTTTGACCACTTACTGTAAATCTTTTTCCCTTTTACCCTGGTAAATGTTCTTGCCCTGAATTTATATCTGATATTCTTTATCAACGATTTTTTTGAACTGCTAATTCCTACCACACCTTTTTTGTTCTTGCTTTTCTTAAGGTTTGTTATGGTATATATTTTCCTATATTTTCTGTACTTTCCAATTCCATTTTTCATGTATACTTCTATACCACGACTTTTATCTGTCACCATTCCCCAGTATATCTGCCAGTTTTTTTTGCTCTTTTTTATTTTGAGCTTTGGTTTCATTAATTTGACGCTCTTTTTCCTTTGGGTATGATTATTTATTTTTACTTTTGCAGTAGTTTCTTCAGGTTTAATGGTTGCAGGCACTTCCCTGCTGGTCTCTCCCATAGTTGGTTTCTGTGTTGTTGGCTCCTGTGTTTCTTCATTTGTTACATGCTCCCATGTGGATTCCATAGTCGACTCCTGTATTGGCGGTACCAAAACCGGTCCCTTTGTCTGTTTTTCCGTTTCTGTTTCCTGTATGGTTGTTTCGTTATCACCGGATTCATCAGATGATATTTCTTCTATGGCACGTTTAACCATTATATCCACTTTATCTGAGTCCGAATACGAGTTATCATTATACTTTGTAGTAACATAATAAGTATATTTACGACCTTCAACTACCGCTGAATCAATAAAACTTGTATCCTTTAGATTGCCTTTCAATAGTGAAAATCCGGATTTTCCTTCTTTTTGACGATATATACTGTATTTCTGAACATCAGGCATAGTATCCCAGCTGATGCGAACAGCTTCCTTACCTTCTATCTGTTCCAACTGCACTACAGTTTTTTCTGCTGTCAATGGTTCATATAATACAAAATAAACTCCCGCAATTTTTTCTTCTTCACCAGTTTCTTTGTCATAAAAACTCAGATATGCATAATATTCTCTGTTTAGTTCTGTAATATAAGAGGCCTCAATATACCATATTCCACTTATGGTATGTATATCTTGTTTAATAGCAGGCTTTGTGTCTATTAATTTTCCATCTAAATATACCCTTCCTTCAATATCATGACTATAGTGTACATTATCCTCCTTAGTTTCCACATAAAATGTAATGCCGTCTACAACTGTCCATGTATTATCCCCTGAACGTCTCACCGCAATGTTCGATTTTTTAATATCATAACTATTATCATACTCCACTTCTATATATTTTTTATTATTATCTTCACGCCATATATCATCTGCATCATAATCACTATTTGCTCTTGTATATGTCTGTAAGCTGCTTACTATTAAAAGACTGATTATTAAAATATAAGTTATTATTTTTTTCATATATTCTTCTCCAATTTGTACTTATATTATCCTGCTATTAATCTGTTTCGGAAAACAGATTAAAAAATGAATGGTTCTCCATTGTGTCTAAAGACTGTAATGTCTCCTTAATATAGTATTGAACATCCTCTTCTATTTCCTCTGAATTTTTTAACCCTGTTAATTCCACCAGCAAAAGCCGGCATTGCTCTTTAATTTGGGGATTATTTGTGTACGTTGCCGCTAAAGACATATGATTAGTCTGATATTCAGGATTAGCTATATCAATATTAGAAAGTACATATAATATTATACACTCAATTTTATCCTTAGGGCAAAGTTTTTCCATGTTGGCATAGGATAACATCTGGTTAATTTCTACACATGACATATTTAGCTTTATCCCTAATGCCATTAATCTTTGTCTGTTAGGTACCTCCCCCCAGTTTTTTAAATTGGAAATCATTTTTTCAAATCCTTTGTGTAAATGTTCTGTCATTACAAAACTATGATAAGAGCCCCCCAGATTCTCAGCTTTAATATAAGCCTCAATATAGTCAATTAATTTATAATAACTATTAAGATATTCAATCTCATTTTCCCTAATAAACTCTATTAACTCATTCTCCTCTGAAAAATTAATTATTTTCTGTTCAACATCAAAGGTCTTATTAGCAGAATAACTTAAATATCTTCTGGTATTCTTTTTCTTTAATATGTCTAAGAATTTATGCTTCATATTCTCATATTCATCATAGGGATTTATGCTATCGTCTTTTGGATAATGGGCAATAATATAAATACAAATAGCATCCTCTAATGATTTTGAATAAAGTCTCGGATATTTGCCATATCTTTGCAGAATAAAATTAATTTCCTGTAAATTATACCTTAATCCCATACCTAACCTAATAAAGCTTTCCCGGGATTTAGGCACACTATTGTTTTTTACCCACGCTTTTATGGTATTTTTGCTAAATCCGCATTTCTTCCCTAATTTCTCATATGACAGTCCCTTTTCTAACATAACATTGCTTATGTATTCTCTCCAATTAGCATAGTACGGACTATATTTGTCCAATATTTCTTTTAATTCCTCAATTTCTTCGCAGTCTATTACTCTGTAATACATATCTGTAGTATTTATTTCTTCCATATGTCCTCCCAAATTTATTGTATGTCTTCTTCCTTTATTTTTTCAAGTATTTTTCCGGCAATTTCATTCCCTCTGTCAAAAGACTCCCGGTACCACTTTTTTGCCTTTTTAATATCAACCTTTCCTTTTTTTCCGGTCTGGTACATAATTCCCAGATTGAAGCACGCCACACTATCTCCATAATATGCTGACTCTAACAGTAGCTTTTCTGCTTTTAGTATATCTTTTTCTACACCTAGTCCTTTCTGATATAACCTGGCAAGATTATTCAAGCCTTTGGTATATTTCTTTTTTGCAGACTCTGTATACCACTTTGCCGCCTCTTTGTAATTTTTGGGAACACCCTTACCATTTTCATATAAACAGCCAATCATAAACTGTGACACTTTATCCCCCTTCATCGCCTTTTTTATGTTTTCGTCATATATCCTTCCGGCCTTTTCCTTTTCTACTTCCAACATACAAATATTTTTTTTGCAATCATTAAGCAATACGTTTAAATTCTCTTCTCTCAAGTCAAATTTGGTTTCCATACCTGTTCCAGATGCCATATGCTTTACTGCCGTAACAATTTGATGTGCCTCATAGCTAATGCTTATTTCATTTCCTGCCAGATTAAATAATAACAGTTTGCCCTTTCCATTTTTATCAACAAAAATTTCTTCTGTACTTATATAAATATTGTATTCCGGTATTTTTCTTTTTATAAATTGCACATTTTTTCCTATATCATCTATAATCCTATAAAAATAAATCTTTTTTTCACACTCTGTTTTATGCGAGAAATCAATTTTATCTTCTAAAATTAAATCCATAAGCTGATTTATTTCTTCAGTTACAATATATATGTAGCAATAGTCATTATCCTCTTCCGTACTTATATTCACACACTTAATAAGACAATCTGCTGTCTTACTTTCATTGTACAAATCATAAATTTTCTTTTTAACTTCCGTCATATTTCTGTCCAGAGAAATAACTACAAGAGAAAATCTGTTTTTTTCATAGTCTTCTATCTTATAGGTAACAGTTCTATCTCTCCACGACATTTGCTCAATCAATTGTATCCGGTTTTTATCTGCATATTTTTTTATTTTTTCCTCTAATTTTATGCATATACTCATAGAAATCCCTCCATGTCCATATTATATCATAATATTACTATAAGTTTGGTATCAGTTGCAGAGTTTATTTCAATAGATTAATAGCAGAATCCATCTAGGATTCTGCCATTTATAGTTTTTATATTATGTTTACAATTAAGTTTTCTGTTGTTAACTATCATCGCAATTAAACCATATACTGCAATTGAGAACGGTCATCTATGTCATTCATGTTTATAGTATTGTCGTTTGAATAATAATCATCATCTCCTACATCCTCTTCCAGAATAATTGTGTCTGACAATACTCCATTATCAAACCGTATACGTCTGATAATTTGCGAACCCATATTACAATATACTCCATAAATTCCATCTCTGTTTTCTGCCTGATAAAACGACAAATACCCATCAATCTTACCTACATACTTAATGCCTGACTTAGTATATTCGTACACATCATTTGCCCAGTCTGCTTCACTTTCTCCATATGAGACTATTAGCTCATATGTACCATTATTGTCTAAATCATATATTCCGTAATAGGCATTATAATATTCATTATTGTTATATGCCATTTCGTACTTATCAAGAATATCTGCATACTTTTCATTATAATCTACATGTTCAAAGCTACCATCTTTATTTTGTATTATAGTATAATAACCTTCTTTATTTTTCCATGTATTATATTGTTCCGTATAATATTCCTTAAATCTTTTTTCCGCATATGATGGTGGATCAGTAAAAGATTTCATGCATTCGGCAAATGCCTGTAAATCTACTTCCTCATCTCTTAATCGTCCACTAGTTGAAGTTTTCTGTTTCTTTTCATATTCCTCAAATATCTTTCCAATTAACCTATCAATCATAAGTATGTTTTGACTTTCATCATCAAAGCTTAAATATGCTGCTTCAAAATCATTTTGATCTGTATCAATTACAAATTGAATAAGCACTTTTGTATCTATGTCATCTTCTGTGTACTCACCTGTAAATTGAACAACATCACAATAATCATTATTAGCTTTTTTTATTACTTTTTCACCGGTCTCTGATTCTCTCTGACCCTTATAATATTCCCATTGTCCTTTTGAGAAAAAATATTTAAAGGCATCCCCATATGTAACATCATTATAAAATTTGTTTTTGGAATCCTTTACCAATTTAACATATTTATTTTCCTTTGTGGAAGTACTCTTTACTTGTTCAGATTTACTATCCGAACATCCCACGACAAATGTCAACAACATAAAACTTAACATAATTGTTAATAATTTACGCATACATTCCTCATCTCACTTTACTGCTATTATTTACTTCTCCTGTATATTTGTAATATCTCTTAGGTAGTTTACAAATTCCATGGCATCTCTTTTAAATGCTACATATATGTTTGTCTCCATGCCATTTTTCAAAGTTATGGTAACTTCACTGTTGCGTCCTGCCCATAATAGTAACAATGCGGCAATTCCAAAATATAACTGCAATGAAAATACACCAATTACCGTAACCAAAGCTGTTAAATATAGATAATAATTTCCTATTTTAGTTTTCATTCGTATATCTGCTATATCATCAATGTAAATTTTAGGTAAAGCATTGTATTTTTCAGGAATTACGTCCAACTCCATCACTCCATTGGAAATTTTAACTTTTGTAACTCTCTTTCTAAACATTTCCAAAAACTTTATACCTATTGTAGACCTTAACTCAAATTCTTTTATTTCCGAAACCTTAACATTCTCTTTGTCCATACTTACCTGTTTATTATTTATATCTGGTATTTTTTCTATTTTTGCCCCACAATTATTGCAAAAAACATCATTTTCCGCAATATGGCTTCCACACTTATCACAATACATAACTACCCTCCTTACTGGTTTCTATTTTCTAGATATTCATCAAATGCCGTTTCTATCAACTCTGACCCATCGTACTTCACTCCATTTATTGAAGCATAGCTTGCCATAAATCCTTCTTCATCATTATCTATCGTAAATTGTAATTTTGCATCAGCCTCTTCATCGTTGTAAGTACATTTACCATTAAATTCTACAATTTTTTTATCCTCATCTGAGACAAAATACTCCCACTCCCCATCTTTGAAAAAGTAGTTAAATACTTTTCCATATTCAACATCATAGTCTGCATATGATTCCGGATAGCCTCCTCTAACCATAGCAATATATTTGTCTGAATCAGGATCTGGAATGCTAGCTATTATAACCATCACTAATGCTACAACTATTCCAGCAATAACAGCAAATTTAGCACCTTTCTTCCTTTTCTTTGTTTTTTGTTTATTTTGATACTCTATATTCCCTCTATAAATATCCTCCTTTTGTTCATTGACAGATCCCGGACCATTTGTTCCTTCATTCTGACTTTGCACATTTTCCTGAATCGGAGTTCCACATTTTGGGCAAAATTTTTTTCCCTCCTGAATATCCGCTCCACAATTTTTACAAAACATAATTTTTTCCTCCCTAAGTTTGATATAGATAATTTTACCATACGACATAATTCGATTTTTTCTCCAACTGACCCATGCTCACAAATAAAAAACAGATGACTTTCTCAAGCCATCCGCTTTTTATTTATCCGTAACTTCTTCTAAAACATTAAAAATCTAACAAAACTTAGTTATTTTTCCGTTCTGCACCATCCGGATTTCTGTTTTTCAGTTTATATATTCCTCTTTACTCTTCACCACTTCCGGCAAATATCTTATTTATAAACACATTTTAAAAATATTTACAACATCTTCTTTTGCAAGAGGTTTAAATGCATATGCCAGTCCTCCCAGCTTTACTGCCTTTTCAGCCATTACCTCAAAATGACTTTCATCAATTCCAATATCAGTAAAACTGCTCTTTAATCCTAATGTTTCAAAAAGAAATTTTTCCATCATTCCAATACCTTTGTTTGCAATTTCCATTGGTGGAAGATTTTTGTCAACTCCAAATACATTTACCGCAAAATCCACGTATTTTGACACTGTAGTTTCATCAAGACAATATTTCATCCAACGTGGTGTAAGTATTGCCAGACCTAAACCATGAGTTATGTCATATATTGCTGAAAGTTCATGCTCCATTGGATGGCAGCTCCATGCCTGACGCTTGCCACCATCTACAAATCCGTTTATTGCCCATGAGGATGTCCACATAAGATTTGCTCTTGCCTCATAATCATCCGGCTTTTCCATGGCAACCGGTGTGTACTTAACAATGGTTTTCATTAATCCTTCCATTACCTTATCAAGCATAAACAAATCTTTATTCATATTAAAATATACTTCAATAATATGACTAAACATATCTGCCGCACCGCATGCTGTCTGATACTTACTTACACTATATGTCAAAGTAGGGTCAAGGAACGATACCTTAGGCTGCATTACCGGGAACATTAAACCTATCTTGTCCTTTGTATCAGGATTGCTAATTACACCACCACAATCCATTTCAGAACCGGTTGCAGCTAATGTAAGAATATCCACAATAGGAAGACATTGCTTAACGTCTGTTTTCTGCTCTAATATATCCCATGCATCTCCGTCATAAAAAGCTGCTGCTCCAATGTATTTTGTGCAGTCAATTACAGAACCGCCACCAACGGCAAGCAATACATCAATGCCTTCTTCTTTACATATTTTAGCACCGGCATTAACTGAAGATACTCGTGGATTTGGCTCAATTCCAGATAATTCAAATAATTCAAGCCCTGCATTTTTCACTTCGGCAACTACTTTATCATATAAACCGCTCTTTTTAATAGAGCCACCGCCATATGTAAGCAGTACCTTTTTTCCGTACTTACTTAATTCTTCACCTAAATGACCTAGCTGATTTTCTCCAAAATACACCTTAGTAGGTATGTCGTATACAAAATTATTCATATGAAACCTCCTCCTTATTTCTTCTTTTTAATGTGAATTTCCGGTATTGCCACATTATCATATGTGATATACTCGTCCTTGTCTGTTTTGTCGTCCTTTTCTTCTTCCTTTATTTCTCCTGTATGAATTTCAGGAACTGCAAGGTTTTCACTTTCCACCTCATAATCACCACGTTTTTTTCTTATTTTTTTTATGAGCATTTTTATACCTCCCAAATATACATTTTCTATAAAAAGTTAATAAAGAATGTAACTACTAAACTGTTTAAGAAATCGGCGAATAAACTTCCTACCAACGGAACTAACAGATACGCCTTAACTGATGGCTCGTATTTCTCACACAATGCCTGCATATTGGCCATAGCATTAGGGGTGGCACCCATTCCGAAGCCACATACACCTGAGGATAATACTGCTGCATCATAGTCTCTTCCCATTACATTAAACACTACAAAATATGTGAAGAACAATATAAGAAGTGTCTGTCCTGCCAATAAAATCACCAGTGGAAGTGCCAGCTCTGCCAGCTGCCAGATTTTAAGGGTAATCATTGCCATGCCTAAAAACAGTGAAAGACTTATACCACCAATGTCATTTATTTCACCCATATATATGGTAAATTTTCCTGAATATTCTCCTATGTACGAATGCAGGCTGCAACAATCATTGCACCTATATATATTGGAAAAGTCATTCCTGTAAGGGACAAAAGTTCTGACACAATGGTACCTATTCCAATGGCAATAATAATCTGGAAAACTGCTGAAGGGTACATACTTGTGTGTCTCTCATGCTTCTTCTCTTCTTCCACCAACAGACTGTCATCTTCCTGAACAACTGTATCTAACAGCTTTTTCTTTTCTATTAAACGTCTTCCTACAGGGCCACCCATTACACTTCCTGCAATTAAACCAAATGTAGCTCCCGCGGTACATAACGTAGTGGCTCCGCCAATTCCAAAGTCTTCCAAAACAGGGCCGAAAGCTCCTGCCGTACCATGTCCTCCAACCATTGGAATTGACCCTGTACACAACCCCACTAACGGACTTATGTTTAGCAATTTTGAAAGTCCTACTGCCAGGAAATTCTGGGATATAATTAAGGTAATAACCAATCCCAGAAATACAATCATTGCTTTTCCGCCACTTTTTAAAACCTTGAGATTTGCCTGAAAGCCTACGGATGTAAAGAAAAATACCATGCATACTTCCTTTAAAATATCGTCAAAGGTAAACTCCGCCACTCCCGTTACATAGCATATACATGTAAATACTGCAAATATTACGCCACCAATAACCGGCGCCGGAATACAAAATCTTTCTAAGAAATTAACTCTCTTTTTTAAAAATTTTCCCAACATCAGCACAAGGACAGCAACTGCCATTGTCTGATACATATCCAATTCTATCTTCATATCAGCTGTTAATTATTTCCTTTCTCTGTTTTAACGTCAATGCCACATTCTTTGTAATATTCTGCAGCACCTTTGTGAAATGGAATTGAAATTCCTTCCACAGCAGTTTTTTCATCTAAGGAAATATCCACCGGCAGTGCCAGCTGAATTTCTTTCTTTTTGTCAAAAAGAATTTTTGTTATATCCTTAACTGTTTTGTCTGATAATTTATCACTTGCCAGAAGAAGTGCTTTAACAGCAACCGTTTTAACGTCCTGCTTTTGTCCATTGTATGTGCCTGCCAGAATAGTATATGTGTTGTATGATTTGTAAGCCGCTTCAAGTTTTTTGATACTTTCATCATCTAAAGACAACAGTTCAATATCACACTGCTTTGCCAGTTCACTGATTACTGTAGTGGCTGTTCCTGCTGTACAGAAAAATGCATCAATTTCCTTATTTTTTAATTTGTCTGCTGCACTGGTATAATCTAACTGAACTGTTTGCACCAGTCTGTCTGTAAGTCCGTAAGCCTGTAAAATCTGTTTTGCACTTTGTTCTGTTCCTGATTCCTTTTCTCCTATGCTGATATTCTTTCCCTGAAGGTCATTTACCGATTTGATGTTTGAATCCTTCCTTACAACAATCTGACATGCCTCATCATATAATGTTGCAATGGCACTGTAGCCACGGTATTTATCACCACCTGCGAAATTGCCTTCGCCGTAGTACGCATCATTTGTCATATCATTCTGAGCAATTGCCATTTGCAGATATCCCTTTGATAGAAGTCGGAGATTCGCCGCCGAACCGGCTGTGGTTTTTACCTGCATATCATAGCCGTTGTCCGCCTCACCCACTACTCCTGCGAAAATATCGCTAAATACATGGTATGCACCACCGATTCCTGCCGCACCAAATCTTATGCTACTGCTGTCAGCACTGCACCCTGTAAGGGCAAATATCATTATAAATAAAATTATTAGTCTGTTTCTCACTAGAACACCTCGCTATGTTTTCTTGTTATTATGTATTTTTTAGTAGTTTTCTAACTGCTTCCGATTGTATCAGCAGCAGCATCTTCTCACCCCCACCTCCAACCTCAGGCTTACCGCACCTGAGACTATCCGGATACTCCGACACGCAACAATCCTTATACCAGCACTCACCCATCAGAGTACCATTAACAGACCACTTCTCATTTTGTGTAAATTCACCTACCAACGATTTCATCACGCGTTCGGTAGAATATCTCTTAAAGCCTGCTATGTACTGTAATGTCTTTTTATCATCAATTTTTGATAAATTGATTCTATGATTTTCAACTGCTGCCAAAACTTCTTCGCGAATTTTGATTTTATCTGTCTTTCCAGTACCTGTCCAGTCTACCAGCCTTTCAAATGCAAGAATCAGGTATTCAAAACAAATCATATCCAGAATTATAATCTTTCCTTCGGACTTATCTGTTATTGATTTCAACATACGATACTTGTTACGAATATCCTGATTATCAACCACATAATCAAATGCAATATAATATTTATCGTCATCTTTAATATCCAAGTCCATTAATGCATCCAATAATCCCTGATTACTCCCTTTACTTTCAACGACAAGCTCATTGTCGAAGAAAAGCTGATTAACTAGTTTCCAGAAGTGAAGCCCTGCACCGGTATCCTCTGTCCATAAATATCTCATATCACAACTCCTCTTCCAGTGTTATTCTGTTATTATCAAACTTCAGCACCTTAAAACTCTTATCAGATACATTGAGTCCGTCACAATTTCGCAGGAAAAGCATATACTGGTTTGATAATTCAAAGTTAATAAATCTTCTAACATCATCATTAATCAAATTATCTGCATTATCTACCACAATAAAGCTATCTCTACACTGTTTGATTGCTTCTAAAAAATTATCTGATTTATAGTTAAACAGCTTGATTGCTTTGTATTCGTCTGTCAATCTTATATCTTCAAGCATTTCATAAAGCACTGTTTTACCTGTACCGCTGTCGCCGCCAACAAGGGTAATTCGGTCATCAAATTCTAAATCGTATAAAAATGGATCTGCTTTAAATGTAATATTCTTATAAATCATCTGCTTCTCTCCTTTCATACTCTTTACTCCACCAGGCATTATACCCTCTTCCGCCAGTAACTATATCAGAATCATTAAAACGAATTTTCGCATTATTAGGAATATCAAAAAGTGTCGGTCTTGACATATAAATCTTTATATTATCCATGGCAAAAATAATTCTAAGTACATTCGGACCGCATTCCTCAACATTTACCACTTTATCAGGATGCTTCACAATATTAAGTAATGTCTTGCATCCGGATGACAAATTACGGATTGTACCTAAGCCATATTTAGTTTCAATATGCTTATCCGGAGTCAACTTTGCTTCATCCACCTGCCGGATTAAATCAATTTCCTTTTGTGACATTTCTTCATTTCCTGTATTCAAGTTAAAATACAAGTCATTTTGAAGTATCCAGTTATTTAAGTCCTTCTTATCCGTATATATATCTATCATTCGGTATCACTCCTTTAAAAAGCTTTTTTGACTGTCGATATTCTTAAAAAAATCTAAAATTATGCAATCCATCATTTTTCAACTACTAATCTTTACCTATTTATAATTTTTAAAAGTCTAATTAAATTAATTATATCAAAATATATGAAAAATAAAACACTGGTTTTACACGCCATGCCCGGCTGGATTCTGCTTCCATATATTATATCCTCTTCTAAATTCAATTTTTCATATAATGCATTCTTACACAAATATTTTAAATTTAAATTCTACTATATTATCTCACGGTACGATTTACTTTTTTTATCCATACTATTATAAAAAAGGTCAACTTCGTCACTATGGCGAACAGCCATTGCAGATGATGTTGACCTTAAATTTGTAAATCATTAAGTATTTCTAATATTTAATTTTCTACCATTATGTATATTAACTAACCATTAATAGCTATAACCATTTCCTTCATTAATTCCAAATATCTTTTGAGCAATTCTTCCTGTTTAATAACATCCTCTTCTTTTAACCCTATACTCACTGCAAATTCTGATGCAAATTTATTTTCTTTTTCATCATATACACCATCTGCATAAAGTAATCCTAAAATTTCCAGTAAAACTATTCTTTTTACAGTAATATTTGAATTTTTATATGTAGATATAATTTCACTCATAGGTTTATCCTGACTAGCATCAAAAAAAGCTATATTCATTTCTTTACAGTATTCCTGCAACATGCTTCTTTCCTCTTCTGCGAAATCTCCGTTTGATTCAGCGGCATGTACACTTAAGCTTATAAATAATTCCTTTTCCTCCGTAGATAATTGATTTAAAAACATACTATTTCCTCCTAAAAACTTTCATTCTAATTAATTAAACTGTCTTCTCATTATGTTTTCAGCATCAGTAATTGTCTGATTTGCTTCAACTTTATTTACTTTATTGGCTGAACCTTTGTCTGAACCCTGAATAACCAATTTAACCTGACACATTTTATACAAAAGTCCAACTAATAAGACTGCATTTTCTGTTACCTGCTTTTCTGTCGCAGTAAAATCATACCATTCCGTCTTACTATTAACTTCAACAATTTGGTGTAACTTATAAAATTCTTCGTCATATTTTTTCCAAACCCTATACAATGTATTATAATAACTATTTGATACATTTCTTAATTCCAGCAAATATGAAACTACTTTATTTACCTCTTCTTCTGTTCTATTAGCTTGTTTCAATGCTTCATCTGCTTTTGACGAAAGTTTTTTACCTGTGACATTAAAAATCATGCCACCAACCAGTAAGCCCACCCCAAGCGTTGCTCCACCAAGTACAGCGGTTCCCAATGCCATTCCGCCACCTCCTGCTGCAATAGAACCTCCACCTAAAGCTGCCAATGTAGCATTTGTAGCAGCTACTCCACTTAAACCGGATATTGCTGCACCGGTAGAGGCAGTTCCAAGCGCCATTACAGCCGAAGTAGTTGCACCGGCTGCTGCAAATCCCCCTGCTGTACCAACTGCTGCACCACCTATTCCACCAAGCAATGCTCCGGCTCCTGCTGAAACTTTCTTTAACTCTTCTGCTTCATATTCCGGCAAATCAACTCCTTCAATATCAATATTTTTAAATTCCGGTCTGCCTTGAATTTTTTCTAAAACATTAGAAAATTTTTCAAAACTGTTCAATATTTCTAATTCTTTCTTTCCCAGTTTATCCATACTTTTCGTAGTTTCCTGATTGTTGCTTTCAAATTTTTTTACGGCTCTTTCCTGCTTTGATTTTGCTGCTTTCATGGTATCATTTGCTTCTTTCATTTTCACTCCACCATGAATTCCCGTTCCTACTCCTGTAAGTCCGGCCACAACTGCAACACCGCCAATAATAAATGGTAATGGCATATTATTAATCCTCCTTATTTCTATTATAAGACTGCACTTTTTTGCACCCTTCATAATTTAATTTATAATACTCTTCTAATGTGTATATATCTTTAAAATAAACCTCATATGAATCATCTACACGACACAATAAAGGTCTGTTATCATATATGCTGCAAAGATTTCCACATAAAAATTTACAAACTCCATCCCCTCTATCTAACTTTTCGTACAAGGATGATTTCTTTAAGTTTTTACAACACATCCCGCATTTATTACATTTAAACATTAACTAAACACCAAATGATTGTCCTTATTTCCCATAAAGGCATCAAAATCACCCTTCCATGGAATGTTTATATTAAAAGCTCTATATGCAGATTTTAATAATTCATTTAAATCCTCTTCGTTTGAAGCATTCTCAATTTTATTACCTAAATCATGATACATTTCTGTGTCTTTCTTAAACTTATCTATATCTAAGTTTGCAAATTTTGCAGCTAAATTTTCCATTGCGTCAGCTATTTCCTTATAGTTATTTGCCTCTGATGGAATACAATTTAATGCCACCACTAATGAATTCATAAACTTACTGCGATCTAAAAAAACTAGCAATGTACAAGATAGCATTCCACTGACAAATGACGAACAAAATGTCTTAACAATTTCTCCCACACCCGGCATTGATCCTATTGGTGTCTTAGAAACCGCATCTCCCACTACAGTTCCAACCAATACACTTGCACCTGTGGCAATAACTATTGTCGCTGCTTTAATTCTATCTCCAAACATTAAGTTATCCGGATTAAACAATAAAACTTTCCCCGCCTCAACAATTGAAGCATAAATCTGTCTAATGCACGTTGCAAGATTCTTTGCAGTGGTAAAGAATATATTACAGATAGTTGTGGTAAGACTAGCAAGAACACCTGAAGTAAATCCTTCTTCAATTTTTGCAATTATTTCTTTATACTTACTTTTTGCATTTTCGAAGCCTTTTTTTATTCCCCTTCCAACAGCCTCTAACATATCCTTAAGTTCATGATTTTTCGGCATATTCTGCAATTCTTCTTTAACTGTAAACCATACCTCTGTAAACACAAATCCCAATGCTTGTCTCAGCCCCATTTGTGCTCCCCTTTTTCCTGCTGCAACAGCCGTATCTTTTACAAATTTGCCACTAGTATAATATTTTCCAGCCAACTTCTTATCATACTCTTTTTTTGCACGATTATATTCTTTTCGTAACTGTTGCTTCACATCATCTGGCAATGGTTCACCTTTTTTCCCATTCCAATTAACTTTGTCCGGATTTTTTTCGCACCAATTAATGTACTCATCCACTGTCATGTCACTTTTATTCAAATTTAAAGCTGCATTAGTAAATCGTAAATTACTAGGATTATTAGCCAATTCCACACCATTCATGCCGACTAATACCCTTCCTCTATCATCGTGTATTTCATGTGCTGATATAACATGATCTAGTTGTCCCTGTTTTTCCCGTGGAATAGTACTATTATTTCTCGGTATTACTTTATTATTAGGAACATATGCATCATTCTGCATAGTCCCATTTTTATCAAATTCTCTTTTAGCATCTTTTTTTATTTTTGCAAACGTTGGATTGTTGTGATAAATGCCTGTATCATATTCTCCTCTGTTTTCATAATCAATGGCATTTTGGGAATTTTTGTATTTCATATCAGGATCTTTTCCTATTTTTCTTACATTATGTATTGTATCAACATCACCACCATGCTGATCTCCAACAAGGAAATCAAGACCAAAGGACGTAATAATACTTCTAACAATAACCCCCTCGTATTGATTCCATATACCTTTAAAAACATCTTCATCCTGATCCATATTAGGACAATTATTTAATTCATTCAAAAACATTGATTCCGCACTCATTTTGTCACCTCATATAATCTATTCACATATAACTTTAAGTATTTTTTCTTTCTAACATATACCAATAAAAATTAATCTTACCCATATATTACAATATAAACGCATTATACCAAATCAGGATGACAGAATATGTCATCCTGACAAGAAAATTGTAATTATTTGTAATTAAAAATTATCTATTGTTACTCCATTCCAACTACTTCAACCTTATCCCCCTGACTCCGTAACCACATATCTATTCCCTTACCAAATACCTCAGCCTTTATGATG
>ENA-OPBF01000336-OPBF01000336.1-human-gut-metagenome-genome-assembly--contig:-NODE-336-length-38504-cov-2.073630_pt1 | contig 38504 bp, 29 predicted proteins | sample MGYA00241067_ERZ501450 | MGnify/ENA primary metagenome ERZ501450 (study PRJEB25962, sample SAMEA2042516) | human gut metagenome | biome: human gut; feature: human-associated habitat; material: faeces... | reverse complement strand
GCTCTCCGGAAGCTCTCCTTCCGCAAACTGTGTTTTCTCTCTGTCTGCAATACTGATGACTCTCACCGCTCCATCAGAAACCCAGGTCATCATATTAAATTCAAATCCATCATTATATTCTTCAATCAGAATTTCATCCAGATCTGTAAACTCTGCGGTTTTACGAACACTTCCTGCAAGCTGCTCCTGATCTTTAATGATGAAAATTCCTCTTGAACCATATTTATCCAGCGGTTTACTGATCAATGGATATTTAAGCCCTGCTGTTATTTCGGCAAGTTTATATTCATTCTGTTCTGCTGCCGGTACTTTCACAAATCCAGGCGTCGGAAGCCCCAGCTTCGAAAGCAGTTCCCGACAGGCTGATTTGTCTCTGTACCAGCAAAGCTGTTCCGGTCTCAGATAGCAGGGCAATCCCGCTTTCTCTGCAATTTTGACCATGCATTCCATGAGCAGATCTGAAAAAGAGGTTATGATTCCATCAACCTTTTCTTTCTGGCAAAGCTCTGCCACTGCATCAATATCCGTAACAGGAATCACGTAAGATGCATCTGCATACTGTCTTGCCGGTCCATCTGGGTAACCATCACAGACGATCGTATAATATCCCCGTTCTTTTGATTTTTTAACAAGCTGTACAAATTCGCCCAGTGTACCAAGTATCAGTAATCTGTGCTTCATTCTCCGGCTGCCTCCCATTCTTTGATCCGTTCTGCCATATATTGCATTTCTTCTTTTCCATAACGCTGGTCACATGGCAGAGGCAGTACATCTGCCGCCCACTGATATTCCAGACTGTCCTCTGTACAATCTTCGAGAATATTTTTCCAGTAGGTCGGTACAAAAATCTTATGTTCTGCAAGCCAGCGTCTTAACTTAAGGCCTTCTTTATGATAATACGGATAAACAAATGGCCCCTCCGGTGTCACCCGGGTAAAAATAAATTCTGACGGAAGTGCCTCGGAAAGTATACGATAATTTTCCTCTCTCTTACGTCTTCCCGTCTCATAATCGATTGCTCCCAGAAGATTCTCTGTCAGCCTGGACATACGTCGAATCTCCATGCCTTCATACCGAGCTGCATTCTGAAGCATCTCCTGATAGTAGACGCCTGCATTTTCTTCGTACCGCCCAAGGATATGTCCCATTCTTTTATTGGAATGATCCACTGGCTTATCCATCGGAAGCACTGCATCTGTGGAAAGATATGCTCCATCACTGACTCCCCAGAATTTTCTGCAGGAATACAGGGTATCCACACCTTTCAGCGGTTTCTGAAAGAAAGCATGCGTATGATCCACAATGATATTTCCAAAAATCTTCTGATATACCAGGATCTTCTCATCTGTCAGTTGACCGTAATAATTGACCAGATACAGACATTCACTTTCTCCCAGTTTTTTCCGGGGAAGCAAAACATTTAACTCCGCATCCAACTGATAACGGCTGATCCGGATTCCATGTTGCTCGCAGGCTTCCGTTACCGACTCGCATAAGAATACCGGCAGATATATTTTTGTATAACCGCGGCCTTCCAGAAGCCACCGAAGTGCTGTTCTTCCCAGATTTACTTTATAAAGATTCGGATAATACTCTTTACCTCCAAAATCTTCCAGCTCAAAATAGCCTCCGATTTCTTTTTTCATCAGTCCGTGTCCTCCCGGCGCACAACATAATGTGGCATTTTCTTTGCTTCGTTCAGAATATTCATCAGATAGATTCCCATGATCCCAATCGACAAAAGAATCAGTCCAAAAAATGCCAGCATCACCATCATCAGGGATGTCCAGCCTTCAACCGACACACCAAACGCAAAGTAACGCACAAGAAAATACACTGCCATGACCATGCTCACCAGAAAACTGGCAATTCCGATATTTCTCACCATAAGAAGCGGAAATGCTGTATGTGCGGTGATATCATAGATCAGATCCTTCACAAGACGTTTGAAAGAATAGCCGCTCTTTCCATAAACCCTTGCCGCATGCTGTACTGGTACGTTGATGATTCTGTTGGATGTCAGCACCAGAAGGTTTCCGATCTGAGGCAGGTATGTATTTGTCTTCACCATTGCATCTACAAGGAAGCGACGGATCAGACGGTAACTGGTGATCTGAAGATCCGGGTCTTTGCCGAGCATCTTAGAAGTTGCCCACACAGAAAATTTCGTTCCGAGTTTGCGGATAAATCCATGCTGTCTGCCTTCATAGCTCGCAATGATCGCATCAACATCATCGCGTTCTCTCATAACATTTATCATCTTCGGAAGTTCTTCCGGCTGATGCTGCAGGTCATCATCCATGGTTACAACAAAATCACCTTTCACATGTGCAAATCCACACAGAAGCGCCGGATGCTGTCCAAAATTTCTTGCCATCTGTATGATGCGAACTCTATTGTCCTTTGCACGAAGTTCCTGCATGACTTCAAAGGAACGGTCTTTGGAACCGTCATCCACAAGAATCAGTTCAAACTCTTCTTTTATTACTTCCCGGAATACTTTTTCCAGGCGTGTATAAAGTTCCTGTAAGGTGTGTTCGGAATTGTATACAGGAACAACAACGGAATACAAACTCATAGGTTTCCCTTTCTTTCTAAATACGCAATAAATTTATGCATTCTTTTTTATCATATCATTTTCATAATCCATTGTAAACAATTAGTATATGGTGTAAAATTAATAAATATTGGTCAAAAAATAATATTGTGGAGGAATTATGAAAAATTTCAGAAACTATCTGCAGCTCCATCTGAATATTCTGCTGTTTTCTCTGACAAGTGTTTTTTCAAAACTTGCCTCGATCCAGTACAATAAAAACGGACTGCATGCCCCGCTTCTATATGTATTCCTGTTCCTGATGATCGCCAACTGCGGAATCTACGCGATCGCCTGGCAACAGGTCATCAAAAAATTCTCACTGTCCACCGCCTATGCCAACAAAAGTGTCTATCTTCTGTGGTCACAGATCTGGGCAGTCGCAATTTTTCATGAACAGCTTTCCGTACAGAACATCATCGGAATCCTGATCGTATTATTCGGAGTATGGACGGTGCAGAGATATGAATAGAACTTTTATCCTGATCATGCTGGGAGGAACTTTCTTTTCCGCAATCTCCCAGATTCTTCTGAAGCAAAGTGCAAATATAAAATATGACAATCCTTTAAGAGAATATCTCAACTGGCGTGTCATCCTCGCCTATGTGATGTTCTTCGGTATTCTTCTTCTGAACACCTGGTGTTATACCAAAGTAGACATGCGCTATGGGCCTGTGATCGATACTGCTGCTTATGTATTCGTATTATTGCTTTCTCGTTTCATCCTGAACGAAAAGATCACAAAGGGGAAACTGATCGGTAATCTGATCATCATTGCCGGCATCCTTGTATACACATTGTAAAAGCCAGACGCCATCAGTTATCCACAATCCAGACAGAGTTTTTCACAAATAAAAGGAACAGACTGAAACGCTGCATCTGTATGATGTTGCATTTCAGCCTGTTCTTTTTTATTTGTTCAGATCATTTATTTCACTGACATTATTCTTCTTTTCCGCCCTCTGCTTCCGTTTGCTCTTCTGCATCTGTCTGTGCTGCTTCCTCTGCCTCAGCAGCTTCCTCTACTGTTTCTTCTGTTGTTACCGCATCTTCAGCAGTATCTGCATTTACTTCCTCAACAGTTTCGTCTGTTTCCTCTGTTGCAGTCTCTTCAGCAACTTCTTCTGCTGTTCCCTCGATCACATCATCTCCGGCATCTTCTTCCGGTTCAACAGTCGGGCATGCTGCGCCACACTGTGAACAGAACGCATCATCTTTTGCAAGCGGACTTCCGCAGGATGGACAAAAACGTTTATTTTTTACCTTCAGTTCAGATATATCTGTTTTATATTTCTCGATCTGTTCCATGCGCTGGTCAATCTGTTCGCAAAGTGCTTTCTGTGCATCATCTACCGGAATTTCCTTTTTATAACGTTTGTAAATGATTCTTCCGAGGTCGGCCATTGCTTTTTCTATCTGTCGTTCTTCACCGGAGATTTTGTTTTTAAGTCTCTGGGTCTCATAAACCTCCTCTGCACGTCCGCTCAGTTCCTTCGCAGTTTTTGTAAGTGTTTCTCCAAGACTTCCAAAAAAATCTTTTGCCATGATAAGTTACCTCTCTTTCTTTATAAAAAGCCATGTTATATATACTCTGTATTTAGTGATTTCCTTCCAGCAGCGGAACTTCCTGTCCTCTGAGAAGAATCTTCGGGCCACCATTGCCTTCTATATATTCTCTTGTGATCGTAACCTGACCGATATTATCATCTTTCGGAATCTCATACATAATATCCAGCATATATTCTTCCAGAATTGCCCGAAGAGCTCTGGCTCCTGTGTGTTTTTCCATTGCTTTGGCTGCAATAGCATGCAGTGCTCCCTCTTCAAATTCCAGTTTTACCTCGTCCAGTGCCAGAAGCTTCTGATATTGTTTCAGGATCGCATTGCGTGGCTCGCTTAAGATCTGTACCATCATATCCTCTGTAAGCCCATTCATGGTAAATATGATCGGCAGACGTCCGATAAACTCCGGAATCATACCAAAACTTCGAAGATCTTCCACCGTCACCTTCTCCAGAATATGTGGATCGTCATCATACTTGTCTTTCAGATCTGCATAAAATCCAATAGACGCCTGCTTATTCAGACGTTCTTTAATGATATTTTCCAGATCCGGGAAAGCGCCTCCACAGATAAACAGAATATTTCTTGTATTTACCGTTGTCAATGGAACCATTGCATTCTTGCTGTTGGCTCCGATCGGCACTTCCACATCTGCTCCTTCCAGAAGTTTCAGCATCCCCTGCTGTACAGCTTCTCCGCTGACATCTCGCTGATTGGTATTTTTCTTCTTTGCGATCTTATCAATCTCATCAATGAAAATGATTCCCTGTTCAGCACGCTCTACATCATTATCCGCTGCTGCCAGAAGCTTAGAAACAACACTTTCAATATCATCACCAATATATCCTGCTTCTGTAAGAGAAGTCGCATCAGCAATCGCCAGCGGAACATCAAGCAGTTTGGCCAGTGTTTTGACCAGATAGGTCTTTCCGCATCCGGTAGGTCCGATCATCAGCATATTGGATTTTTCAATTGCGATCTCATCCATGGTATCTGTTGCTACACGTTTATAATGGTTGTAAACGGCAACGGACATTACCTTCTTGGCATATTCCTGACCGATCACATATTCATCCAGGGTAGCCTTGATCTTATGCGGTGCCGGAATCTTCTTGAGATCCAGGACTGGTTCTTTCTTTTCTGCTTTTTTCTTTTTGGGTTTCTTCTGCTGTCCCATCTGATTCTGGAAACTGCTGAGATCGATCATGCTGACATTTGGCATATTGAGCAGATCACCATAATTAAAATTTCCTGTCTGCATCTGCTGATTCATACTGTCAAAGCTTCTCTGCATACAGTCCGGACATATATGTATATTATTAGGCAGATCGATCATCTTACCAACCTGACTCTCTGCCCGATGACAGAGCGTACAGTACTTCTCAGGTTCTTTCTTGTTTTCTTCCTGATCGTCGTCATCGCTGACCTCTCCCTCTAAAATCTCATCCTCGTATTTATCTGCCATATATCTGTAAACTCCTTCTGAATAGTTGTTATCTGTCTCATATAAAGAACGCACAGATCAAAAGTGCATTCAGCATCTTCGAATCTATGCGTTCATTATAACATAACCAGTAAAACTGTAAACTAAAGTTTTTATAAATTAATTTTTGCTTCCGAGCGTGACTGAAATTGTCTTCTGAACATACTCTCCGTTATCTGCTCTTGATACGTCAACATCTACCGTCTCACCGGATGCATAATACGCAAGCTTACTCTCCAGATCATCTTTGCCGCTGACTGTCTGTCCATCAAAGCTTACGATAATATCGCCTTTCTGGATACCTGCTTTCCCTGCAGCGGAATTTTTCTCCACACGGATAACAAAAGCTCCCTCCGGCATATCATACATCTGTATTGCCTCTGTGGAAAGATCAGCCGTAACGACCCCAAGATAAGCTGCATTCTCTGATTCAACTTTATCTCTTGTCTGACGGTTCATCAGTTCCTCAAGAATCGGCTGTGCCTTGGATATTGGAATTGCGTATCCCATTCCCTCTACCGCACTGTCTGCATACTTTGCAGAATTGATACCGATCACTTCTCCCTGCATATTCAGCAGTGCTCCACCACTGTTACCTGGATTAATCGCCGCATCTGTCTGAATCAGGCTTGAACTGGTACCATCATCTGTAGAAATGTTTCTGTTCAATGCACTGATCCATCCGGAGGTAACTGACTGTCCATATCCAAGTGCATTTCCAATTGCCACAACCTGCTCCCCAACCTGAAGGTCATCGGAATTACCAAGCTGCGCTATTTTGATCTGCGAGAGCGTGTCTTCCGGTATATCTGATTTCTGAACTGCAACCACGGCCAGGTCATTTGATTCATCCGTACCTTTTATCTTGGCACTGACTGCATCTTCCACATTGACATCTCCATCTCTGCCGGACATATCCACCGTTTCCTCTTCTGCGTTGACTACATCATTTCCGACAAAGCATACACTGAGTGTTGTCGCACCGGATACCACATGATTATTTGTTGCGATCAAAAGCTCATCGTCATTTTCTCCGACAATGATTCCAGAACCGCTTCCCTCACTGGAATATTGCTGTGTACCATAACCAAATCCAAATGCCCGGAAATAATTGGGGATTTCCTGTACGCTTACAGATGTAATTGCGACTACCGTTGGCATTGCTGTATCTGCAACTTCTGCAACAGAACCCGTCTGTGACACAGCAGCTGCTGTTTCCGAAGCGACCGTTTCATTTGAAGCAGCTCCTTCACTTTCATTCGAATCACTTCCATCTGCCGAAGAATCTCCTGCAAGCTGTGCTGTCTCTATCTGACTGTCCTTCCCGTCTGATCCCAGATATTTCTCGGACGCAAAATTCACTCCCTGAAATACAACACCTGCTACCAGCCCGAATACAACTGCCAGCGAAATCGTTTCTGCAAGTTTTTTTCCGCCACGTTTTTTGTTTTTTTTCTTTTCAGGTAATTCCTTCACTGTATCTGATTCTGTATTCTGATGCATACAATAATGTTCATATCTTGGTGGCTCATTCTGTCGATTGTTTTCTGTATCATTCTGCGGAGCATTCAGATTCCATTTTTTTTCATCATCCATGCCTGTGCTCCTTTCTTTTTATCTTTTTTATCCTATGAAAACAGTGTAACAATCAATTGTGTTCAAAATGTGACAACTCCTTTAAAAAACCGTGTGCTTATAGCTGTTTCATTGACAGCCGTCTGTATTTTTTACACCTTCCAGTATTCGCGGTTCATTGTACACCATAAAATCATTTTTCGAGGAAGTTTACGATAGTTTTTACCACTCAGATAGCCGGCATATTTACAGCCCGACTGAAGTATTACTCCCGGAATCAGCCATATTTTTCTTTTTTGGATCAGGTAGTTTATTGTTTTCTTTACAAGTTTTATTCCTTCTCCCTCTGATGGCACTCCTGCAAAAATTTCCGGATGTTCTGCCTGCGATACACCCAAATCAAAATTTCTGTGGAACTGCTGCATGCAGGAGTAATTGTGAGAATGTATCACTTTTGCATCCGCTGCATAAGCGATTCCATATCCCATCTGGATCAGTTTTCCTGCATAGATCATATCTTCGTTAAAAATCGTCTTTCTGACAAAGCCTCCCAGTTCCTGATAAATTTCTTTTTTATATGCAGCACACACATTAGAGCAGAAAAAAGTTTTTATTCCATATAAGGAAAGGTCTCTTTGGGTTCTTACATAAGATTTCTCCGGGTAGTTAAATGATCTCGTATAACGTTCTGCAAAACTGCACATTTCATTCGGCAGCTGTCTGGCATATGCTGCTGCGATCATTTTTTCCTTTTCCAGTGCCTTTACAAGATTTTCTATCAGATTCCTGTCCGCCGGAACAGCATCCTGTGTCATAAATACCATAATCTCTGCATCCGACAATTCTGCTGCCCATGCACGTGTTCCGCCATGATCAAACTCAGATTTTTTCAAATGGTGTACTTCCAGAAGTGGATACTTCTGTTCTAATTCTTTATTCCAGTAATTTTCCTCTGTATTCATTGCAATAATACGATGGATCACTGCTGTCTGCTCTGTGAGCCGTTCAAGCAGTACAGAAAATTCTTTTCCCGGATGGTACACCGGAATGATCACATCTACTTTTATATTTTCCATGCTTTCTCCCTTTGCGTCATTCTTCGCTGCTGGTTTTTCGTATGAATGTATGGTAACAGAAGAAGGGAATTTCTTCAACGAGAAATTCCCTTCTTTTATCATAGTTATTTATGCTGCACTTGGATCGGCCTCTGCAGCTGCTTCTGACGAAGCTCCGCCATCATCACCGCTTCCTTCATCAACGTAACCGTCATCACCACCACTGGTGTCTCCGCCTGTGGTGTCTCCGCCTGTAGTATCTCCGCCTGTAGTATCTCCGCCAGAACCGTCATCACCGCTGGAATCATCACCGCTGGAGCTTCCGTCACTATTATCAGAATCATAATCCGTATTTCCACCGCCGGAACTTCCGTCACTGTTGTCAGAGTTGTCAGAACTGCTGTCAGCGCTTCCACTGTCATCGGAGTCATAATTGCTGCTTGTATCAGACCATCCGCTTCCGTTATTCTCGAAAATGACTGTATCATTTGCAGTATTCTCTTCTACTGTAGCCTGTTTGTCATCCAGACTGCTCTCACCGCCAACGATCTCAAGGATCTTTTCACTGTTTGCAAGTACAGTTGCAGACGGTGTATATGCCTCATCTCCGTAAAGGAATTTATGCAGTTCGATAACATTGCTTTCCAGTGTCGTCGGTACAATAATACTTCCCTTAACATTGGCGAATTTGAAAGAGGACGGGAATCCTGTCGTATCGTCTACACTGTAACCGATCAGAGTAGGCAGAAGCTGCAGGATTTCGTCTTTTGTCATAGAAGTTGTAACCATCGGGAATACATCGTCCATGATCTTGAAGATCTTGCCAAGACCGGCAGATTTTGCCTTGCTGACGATCATCTGGATCACACGTCTCTGTCTCTCTGTACGTCCCATATCAAGGCTTGCTGTATAACGGATACGACAGTAAGAAGTTGCCTGTACACCATTCAGATGATAATGATACTGAACTGCTTCGATATCATCCGGTCTGTCCGGAAGTTCGATCGGTGTATAATCCTTACCTGTTTCTTCGGATGTCTCTACACAGTAGTTATTCATATGAACAATCTCGGCATAAGACATGTCCATATCCAGTCCACCAAGGTCATCGATGATCGTTGTCAGCGCATTGAAGTTTACGGTTGCATATTCGCTGATGTTCAGGTCGAGGTTTGTATTCAGCATTGTGATCGCCTGTTCGGCTTCACCGTAAGCATACGCTGCGTTCGCCTTGGAATAAGTATCGTTACCAAGATTGAGAAGGGTATCTCGATATACAGAAACCAGCTTCACATCTTTTGTGTCATTATTTACGCTTGCAATAATAATTGTATCACTGTTCTCACCGCCGAGTGCAGTATTTTTATCACGGTGGTCAATACCAAACAGAGCATATGTTGTATAACCTGTCAGAGTTGATTCCTGTGAATCAATAGAATCCTGTACTTCCTGGTTTACTTTGATCTTACTGTCATCCAGAACTGGCTGATTGATCTTGTCCAGTTTTGAATTCAGCTGTCCATATACATACAGACCACCGATAAACAGCAGAAGAACAATAATTTCAACAGCAAATAGTATCTTTTTTGTTTTTGACTTAGGTCTTGCCATCTTCTCTCCCCTTATCTTTAATATGCATTTTTATTAATGAACCCTTTGAAAATCGTCAGGAACAATATCTTTATATCAAATCCGATCGACCAGTTCTCTATATAGTAGAGATCACAGTCAATACGTTTACGAATAGAGGTATCTCCCCGGTAACCATTTACCTGTGCCCAGCCGGTAAGTCCCGGACGCACCTGATGTTTCACCATATATCTTGGAATTTCCTCACGGAATTTCTCAACAAAAAACGGTCTCTCCGGTCTCGGTCCCACCAGACTCATATCACCCTTCAGAATATTAAACAGCTGAGGCAGTTCATCAATGCTGGTCCTTCTCATAAATTTACCGATTCCGGTTACCCTCGGATCATTCTTAACTGTCCAGGCCTTCTTTTCTTCGGCCTCCGGCTGAATTTCCATAGAACGGAATTTGTACATCCAGAAATTCTTATTATGAAGTCCGACACGCTCCTGTCGGTATATAAGTGGTCCCGGTGATGTCAATTTGATGAGTATGCACATCAGCAGCATGACCGGTGAAGAAACAATGATCGCCATGATCGCCCCAACAACATCCATCAAGCGTTTGACCATTGCATTAAATGTATTACTCAATGGAACATAACGGATGTTGATCACCGGAAGTCCCAGTATATCTTCCGTATATGGTTTCGTAGGAATGATCTTATTATAATCCGGTATAAATTTGGTATGAACACCGGATTTCTCACACATTCCGACAATTTCCTCCAGTCGGTAATATTCACTCAGTCCCAGTGTAATTGCAATCTCATCCAGCCTGTTTGCAGGAAGTATCACAGAAAGATTTGCAATTCGTCCGATAACCTTGATTCCATTATAAGCAGTTCCTGCCGGAACATTATCATCAAGGATTCCTCTGACAACATAACCCCACTGTGGATTCTGCTGAATTCTGTCAATATATTCTTCCGCTGCCCGGCTGTAACCTACCAGTATCATCTGCTTCTGATTCAGTCCGCGCTTTCTCATTTTTCTCAGCATGGAGAAAATAAAGAGCCTTACTCCCCATTCTGCAAAGATGTTGATCACACAGAAAATGTAAACCGTCAGTCGGGAGAAATCAGACTCTCCCATCATATACAGACTGAATACGATCAGCAGAAGTCCGAGTACATTTGCCTTGATGATATTTGCCAGAACCAGTCTGCGCCCCTGCATATGCAAAGGCTCATATAAAGTAAATGCCTGATACAGAAGCAGATACCCCGGTATGATAAATATCAATGCAAACATGTACTCTTCAAACGCAAGTGCCCGGACTGCTGAATATGCAAACGGACCGATAAAACGGATCATCCAGGCAAGTACATAGGTCACAGCAATGACAATGGCATCAATTAACATCTGGAGACGACTGAAATTCTTCTGATTGTCCTGAATCAATCTCTGCCACCTCTATCCATTTCATTGTGTTTTAAGCATCTCTGTCCGTACATTCTGAATCCCATGTCTGGACAGACACGTTTATATTATAATAGTTGTCCTTCAAAATCAATAAAATCTTATCTTTTATTATATTAAATTTCCATAAACCACTGTAAAAATGACTTTATGCCCGGATTCTGCGGAACATATTTTCCCACAATTCAAGCTGTATCTTACAGTAATTGGGAAGATGTTTGACCGAAAACGGAACTTTCCTGTGATTCATGCTGATAGAAAATCCGTTTTTGATACCGGCCAGGTATTCTTTTCCCATTCCTTTTAGTGCAAAGAACAGAAACTTGATCAGAAAACCCGCTGCCAGAAACGGCAGATTCAGGATGATCTGAAGGAGAGGCATATTTTTATAGATCAGATAAATATTATTTCTGGAAGAATATCTGGTCTTGAAATGATTATATCTGGATCCACTCGTACCACTTCCCACATGATATACGACTGCATCCGGTACATACCAGTTTTCATATCCATAAATTCTGGCACGGTATCCGATATCCGTATCCTCCAGATATGCGAAATGCTCCTCATCAAAATATCCGATCTTTTCCATGATCTTTTTACGATAAATAGCTGCACCTCCGCAGGCTGAAAAAATTTTTTCTTCTTTCTGATACAGATCAATATTTTTTCCTTTTCCCCGCGCAAAAGACCAGCCCAGCGCACAGTAATAATTTCCTGCATCATCCAGCTTATCTCTGTCATGATACTGTACCATTCGTGCCGCACACGAAAAAGCATTTTTATGTCTTCTTATCGCCAGCAGCATCTGCTCCACAAAATCTTCCTTTACTTCCGTATCATTATTCAGAAGCAGTACATATGGTGCTTTTGCTGCTTTTATTCCCTCATTGACAGCCCGGCAGAATCCAAAGTTATCCGGCAGCTCAATAATATGCACCCATGGATAATTTGCACTTACAAACGAACAGCTTCCGTCTGCAGATCCGTTATCCACCAGGATCACTTCAAAATTTTTCAGTGTCTGCCCTTCCAGACTTCCCAAAACGCTGTCCAGAAATGCGATTCCATTAAAATTCGGTATGATCACCGATACTTCCATATTATCTCCTATCTGTTTTCTTTCTCCTTTAATTCCATTCCTTTCAATGGACGAAGAGAATAATTCCATTTTGAAAGAGAAAGGTTCTTATTATAGTACGGATCTCCTTTTTTCAGAATATCGATCCAGTGACACCGGATATACTCGATTTCTTCCTGAAAACGCCGTACCTTCTCCTGGCTGTCTTCTGCACCTCGTGTTTTTGATTCCATATGATACATCTGTACATATGGATCATAAACGATCAGTCTGCCCGTCTCTCTGACCTTCAGACAAAGATCTACATCATTGAATGCAACGGACAGTTCCTCGGTAAATCCACCAACTTCCTCAAAAGCTGCTTTTTTCATCATCATGCATGCTGCAGTCACTGCACTCATGTCCTGAAGGATTGAAGCCTTATGCAGATATCCGGTACGATTTGCCGGCATATTCACGAACATATGTCCGGCAATTCCGCCAATTCCAATTACACAGCCTGCATGCTGGATCGTATCATCCGGATAAAGCAGCTTTACACCTACTGCTCCGACCTCCCTGCGCTGACACATTCCAAGCATTTCTGTCAACCAGCCTTCTGTAATAACTGTCACATCATTATTCAGGAACAGAAGATACTCCCCATTTGCATAACGTGCTCCATAATTATTGATCGCAGAATAATTAAATTCTTTTTCCCAGCGAATGACTCGAATCTTCGGATCTTTCTTCAGTTCTTCGTAATATGCAAAAATCTCCTCAGAAGTACTGTTATTCTCTACAATGATGATCTCATAATTCTGATATTTTGTTTTTTCTTTTATAGATGCAATACACGCATGAAGCGCTTCTTTCTCATCTTTATTTGGAATGATGATCGAAACAAGCGGTTCTCCATGGACCGGATACTGTACCCGGAAAAATCCGAGATCCGGTGTATGTGTTACTGTTCCCTCTGTACCGGTGCGTTTCAGATGTGCTTCAATTGCACGCCTGCCTGCTTCAAATGCATACATCTTGCTTGCAGGATTATCTGCCGTAGATGCTTTATGCGTCCGCCAGTGATAAAGGATTTCCGGAACATGTCCGATCTTGCCGGCCTCCTCTACACAGCGAAAGATAAAATCATGATCCTGCGCACCGTCAAATTCCTGCCTGAAGCCGCCGGCTTTACGTATAACAGACTGTCTGGCAACAAAAAAATGACAGATATAGTTATTGGAGCGCAGAAGATCCAGATTAAAATCGGGCTTCAGATGCGGCTGAAAATGCTCGCTCAGGTCTGTAGTCACCTTATCTTCATCCGTATAAACAGCGTCCAGTTCCGGATCTTTTTCCAGAGCAAGCGCAATCTCATAAAGCGCATTTGGTGCAAGCAGATCATCATGATCCAGTATTCCGGCAAACTCACCTTCCGTCATTGCAAGTGCTGCATTTGTGTTCCCTGCAATTCCAAGATTCTCTTTTAATTCCTGTACACGTATGCGGCTGTCCCTCTGTGTATACTCAGCAAGTACCTGTTTCATCTGTTCATCATCCGGACTGCCGTTTGCAATACACAGCTCCCAGTTGCCGTAAGTCTGTGCCAGAAGTGAATCGATCATCTGACGCAGGAATGTTTCCGGCGTCCGGTATGCCGGAACCGCCACACTGATCAGTGGAGCACTTGAAAATCTGTGATGACGCTGTTTCTCAAGCTCTGCCTCATCCGGTATATAGGCCTCATACCAGGGACCATATGGTACTTCTTCCGGTTCAAAACGTTCATGAAGGCGTATCCAGAATTCTTTTGGTCCGTAATGCTTAAAATAACGCAGTCCTTTTTTGATCGTATAAGGGTTTAATTTTTTCAGCATCCTTCCCCATTCGATATGCCCTGCCACATCTTTATTTTTACTCATATTTTATTGATACCCTCAGGTTATTTTTCTTTGTTTTTATATATAATCGGATATCATTTTATCATCCTGCCCCTGTTTTTGCAAGGGCGTATGTCATTCTGCTTGAATTAAGCGCTAAAATGGGATATGATAGATTCTATTGAAACCTTAAGATAAGAAATATAATGGGAGTACAGATTTATGAAATCAAAAAGATTATATAGTGGTCTGATGGCTCTTGGGCTTGCATGTACACTGATATTCCAGACACCTGTCCTGGCAGCCGAAGAAACGGCCGAAACGCAGACCTCTTCCATTTCGACCAACAGCATCTCCGGCTGGCCACAGGGTCCGGATATCACCTCCACAGCTGCAATTATCATGGAAGACAGTACACAGACTACCGTTTATGCCAAAAACATGGACCAGGTTCTTTACCCTGGTGCTACAGTAAAAGTTATGACCACGCTTCTGACTCTGGAAAATGCACAGCTGAGCGATCAGGTTACTATGACCGCGACCGGTGTTTCCGGTGTCACGGACGGCGGTGCAAGTATTTCCGCTCAGCTGGATGAAGTCTTTACTGTAGAACAATGTCTGTATGCGATCATGCTTGCATCTGCCAATGATGTTGCTCTTCAGATTGCAGAACAGATCGGTGGTTCCGTTGACGGATTTGTTCAGATGATGAACAACCGTGCTGTCGAACTTGGATGTACCAATACCGTATTCACTAACCCTACCGGACTTCCTGACGAAAATCAGCATACAACCGCTCATGATATGGCATTGATCACAAAAGCGGCTATCGACAACGAATCTTTTCGAACCATTGCAGAAACCACTTCCTATACGATTCCGGCCACCAATGTATCTGGCGGTGAACGTGTACTGACCAACAACTTCTCTATGCTGAACAATACAAATGCTTCTTATTATCAGTATTGTCTCGGTGGACGCGAGGGATACACAGAAGCTTCCGGAAGTACTTTGGTCTGCGGAGCAGAAAAAAACGGAGTTTCTCTGATTGCCGTTATTCTCCAGGGTGCATCCGGCACAACTGCTGCCGAAGCAGTCAGTCTTCTCAACTATGGATTTGACAACTTCCAGCTCCTTTCTCTTGGAGATAATGATTTTGATATGGCATCCGGTGGAAACGTATTTGTACCAAACGGTACTACTGCTGATGCACTTACAACACAGGATGGCGAAGTTCAGGATGGACAGTACAACCGTCAGTTTCTCTTTAATGGAACTCCGGTCGGCACTGCGGTTATGTCTGTAACTTCACCGGAAGAAGATGCTGCTGTTATTGAAGCCAGCACACAGAATCTGACAAATGCCCAGGATTATACAATCAGTCATACTTCTGTTCCATACTTTGTGATCGGCGGTATCGGACTTCTTCTGCTTCTCCTGATCCTTTTCCGCATCGTAAAGGTTGCGAAATCCTGATTCCTGTCAAACTTACGAACATGCAAGAACCGGCCCCTGTCTTTTCAGACAGCAGCCGGTTCTTTTTATCTTTTATTCTCTGCTTCTCAATTATTTTACTGAATTTCTTTCAGATAACGACCAAGTGCATCTTTCCAGTCTGGCAGTCTTGTGAAACCATGTTCTTCCAGTTTTTTCTTTTCAAGACGGCTGTTTGTCGGACGTTTTGCCTTTGCCGGATATTCTGCTGAACTTACCGGAAGTACTTTTACATCCATACCTGCCTGACGGAAAATTTCTTTTGCAAAATCACACCAGGAAATGTATCCACCTTCATTTGTTGCATGATATTTACCATACTCTTCTTTTTCGAGCATATCCACCAGAAGTCTCGCAAGATCATAAGTATAAGTAGGTGTTCCGATCTGGTCATCAACAACTGTCAGAGTATCATGCGTCTTGCCAAGATTCAGCATAGTTTTGATAAAGTTCTTGCCATTAAGTCCAAATACCCATGCAATACGTACAATATAATGTTTTGGAGCATATTTTTCTACAGCAACCTCTCCATCATATTTTGCCTGTCCATAAACATTCAATGGTTTTACAACCGGATCATCCGGCTCCCACGGACGAGTTCCCTGTCCGTCAAATACGTAATCTGTACTGATATACACCATTGGAATATCAAGTTTTCCACAAATTCTGGCAATATTTTCCGTACCTTCTGCATTGACTTTGTGGCAGACTTCCTGGTTATCCTCAGCCGCATCTACTGCTGTCCATGCAGCACAATGAACAACTTTGTCCGGATGTACTTCTCCGATCACACGCTCAACAGCAGCTCTGTCTGTGATATCCATTTCATCCACATCCACACCAACGCCTTCATAACCTCTTTTGGCCAGCTCATTCATAACATCATAACCCAGCTGTCCTTTTACACCTGTTACTAATACTTTCATGCAAAATCCTCCTATATCCGTTTCAGTGAAAAATCCTGGCTCTTTAATGTCAGATTCGGGTTGTAATATGGGTCCCCGTCACGCATGATATCCGGCCAACGTCTTTCAAAAATCTGAATTTCTTTATTAAATCGTGCTACTTTTTCCGGTGTATCCTCCAATCCTCTGGACTTGGATTCATAATGATACAGTTCTGCGTATGGATTATATACGATCAGATAACCGGCTTCTCGCAGTTTCATACAGAAATCAATGTCATTAAATGCAACTGCAAGTTCTTCTGTAAGCCCTCCGACTTTGTCAAAAGCTTCGCGCTTCACCATCATACATGCAGCAGTAACTGCACTGTAATCCTGTGCACAGATGATTCTGTGGCAGTAGCCTGTCGTTCCTCTCGGCTGCAGAACAAAACAATGCCCTGCAATTCCGCCGAAACCAATGACTACACCTGCGTGCTGAATCGTATCGTCCTCATAATACATTCTGGCACCGACAGCTCCAACATCACTGCGCATACAGTAGCCAAGCAGTTCTTCCAGACAATCCTCATTAATGATTTCCGTATCGTTATTCAGCAGAAGGAGATATTCACCTTTTGCAAAAGCAGCTCCATAATTATTGATTGCAGAATAATTGAACTCCTTATCCCAGTAAACCACATGGGCTTTTGGATTCTCTGCTTCCAGTTTTTTGTAATACTGGAAAGTAGCATCATCTGTACTGTTATTTTCAACAATGATATATTCATAATTTTTGTAAGTAGATTTCTGATCAATGGAATCCATACACCGTTTCAGATCATCAATATGATCTTTATTCGGAATAATGATGGAAATCAGTGGATCATGGTCTCTGTGAAATCTTGTCCTGTAGAGCCCCAGAAACTCTCCCTGATATACTTCTGCGTCGATACCCGTTCTTCTGTAGTGCTCTTCAATCGCACGCTTCCCGGATTCAAATGCATAAGTTTTGCTCTCCGGATTTTCCGCGGTGGATTCCTCATGACATCTCCAGTGATACAGGATCTTCGGTACATGACAGATCTCTTCCGGGCTGACAGCCTCTATACAGCGGAAAATAAAGTCATAATCCTGCGCTCCGTCAAATTCTTTACGGAGAGTTCCGACCTGTTCAATAACTTTTCTGTCAACAACAAATAAATGACAGATGTAATTTACTGTGCACAGAAGATCCGGATTGTAGTCTGGTTTGAAATGCGGCTGGAAGAATTTATGTCCATCCATCGACATCTTATCCTCATCAGAATAAAGGACCTTCACATCTCTGTTTTTATTCAGTGCCTTCACACATTCAAACAGCGCATTTGGTGTCAGTTCATCATCATGATCTGCAAACGCAATATAATCACCCGTTGCAATCTCAATCGCAGCATTTGTATTTTCAGAAATCTGCAGTGATTCCTCATGAGACACTACTTTAATCCGCTCATCCGATGCTGCAAGTGATTCAAGCAAACCGGCAATTGGTGAATTTGCCCCACTTCCATCTGACAGACAAAGCTCCCAGTTCGGATATGTCTGCTCTTTGATTGTCTCAACCAGCTGTCGAAGATATTTTTCCTGTGTTTTATACAGCGGGATCACAATGGAAATCTTTGGCTGAAAATCAAATTTTTCTCTTCTCTGACGTTCCAGTTCCTTCGGTCCCGGAAGATGTCTGACGATCCACTTCTGATAAGGAATTTCCCTGGTAGATGCCGTTCTGACCTTAGCTGCAACTTTTCCGACAAGAGCGGCACTTCCCTGTGTTTTCCAGTAACGGATTCCTTTTTTTGCATATTTTTCGATTTTTTTCCGGATCACCACCGTCTGCTGCAACGGAACCACATGCACAGATTTTGTATTTCCGGCATAAAAAACAATGTAAACAACTTTGCCTTTTAGATTTGTCAGCTCCACAAAGAATCCTGATTTGTCTTTGTTTTCCATCTGTTCCATCTCTTCATAAAGCTGTTCTACATCCACACGCTCCGTCCGAAGTACTTCCGCCTGGATTTTTTCTTTATTTTCATCAAAGATCTGGATACGTACTGGTTCTGCTGCCACTGCCCATCCCCGGACACGCAGAAATCCCTGCTGCACTTTTTCCTCTTCAATGTAAAACTGTGGTTTTCCCCTTCTTTTTTCAAGATTCTTTACTGAAATCGAAAACCAGCAAAATGTTTTTTCCGGCATCTCCGCATAAATACTAAGTTTCTGGTATCCCTCCAGAGATTCCGGAAGCTGTACAGCCGCTGTGATCCGCTCGCCCCGCATCAGGTCTGGATCTTTAAATCGTTCCAGTGCACTGACGACTTCCAGTCGCTGAATTTCTGCCTTTACCTCAGATCCGTCCAGTTTCGCACGCATTTTGGCTTCTTTGGGCCATGTGCCCTGCAGAATATAACAACATGGATCCTGCAGATGGAATCGGTCCTTTGTTACCTCAAAAATTTCTCTTGCCATATAGAATTATCCTACCTCATTTCTCAGTCTTCTCTCAGGGAACAGTCTGCTTCTTTCAATGACAGATTCGGATTATAATACGGATCTCCCTTGCTCATCTGTTCGCCCCATTTCTCTTCGAAATGTTTTGTTTCCTTTTCGAAACGGAACTGTTTTTCCGGTGTGTCTTCCATTCCCCTTGACTTGGATTCATAGTGATAAAGTTCCGCATATGGTGTAAATACAACTTTCTTTCCAGCTGCTCGCTCTTTCATGCAAAGATCAATATCATTAAATGCAACCACAAACTCTTCGTCAAAACCACCCACAGCTTCAAAATCTTCGACTTTCATAAGCATGCATGCCGCCGTTACCGCACTGATTTCCTGAACATTTACGGCTCTTCCGAAATATCCTTTGTCTTCGCATGATGCCTGGCACATGATATGTCCTGCAATTCCGCCCATCCCCAGAACAACACCTGCATGCTGGATCAGATTATCCGGATAATAAAGTTTAGCACCAACGATTGCGACATCTGGCTGCTGGCAGATCATCAACATTTCTTCGATCCATCCCGGAGTAATGACTTCTACATCATTATTCAGGAACAGCAGATAACTGCCCTTTGCATCCTTTGCTGCAAAATTATTGATTGCGGCATAATTAAATCCCTCTTTCCAGGTGAGCACCCTTGCTTTTGGATAACGCCAGGAAAGATTTTTATAATACTCAAATGTTTCTGGCTTTTCGCTGTTATTTTCAACTACCAGTATCTCGTAATTTTTCCATGTTGATTTCTCATAAATGGAAGAAAGACATTTTTCAAGATCATCAATGTGGTCTTTATTTGGAATAAGGATGGAAACAAGCGGCTCACCCTGAATCTTCACATGACTGCGATACCAGCCCGGATGTTTCGTCATCTCCACTTCAGCCTCAATACCAACTCTTCTGTAATGTTCCTGAATTGCACGGCATCCGGCTTCATACGCATACGTCTTACTCTCTGGATTTGCCGCAACGGAATTCATATGACATCTCCAGTGATACAGTACTCTCGGAATATGGATTACCTGTTTTGCCTGTTCGCAGCAACGCAGGATAAAATCATAATCCTGAGAACCGTCATACTCCTGTCTCAGACCGCCTACCTGATCTACCAGGGCTTTTTTGACTGCAAAAATGTGGCAGATATAATTATTATCTCTTAAACGAAACAGGTTATAATCTGATTTAAAATGGGGTTCAAAATAAAATTCCCCATCCATACTCAGCTTGTCTTCATCTGTATAAACAATCTCCGGCCCCTGATGGTCATTGATGGCTTTGACGATTTCATATAACGCATCCGGTTCCAGCGTATCGTCGTGATCACTGAGCATCAGATATTCCCCCGTTGCCATCTCAATCGCTTTATTTGTATTAATAGAAATACCGCCATTTTCCTCCAGATGTTTGTACAGGATACGGCTGTCTTTTCCATAACGCTTCTGAATATATTCTTCTACTTTCTGATCCGGACTTCCGTCTGCCAGACAAAGCTGCCAGTTTGTGTAACTCTGTGCCCGAACAGAATCGATCAATTCCTTGAGATATGGGGTTGGAGTACAGTACAGCGGAATCACAATACTGATCAGCGGATTCTGCTCAAAATGTGTATGTCTCTGTTTTCTGAGTGTACGCCGGTCAGCTTTATGGCGTTTGAACCACTCTTCATAGTCTTCCTTGTGTTCTCCATCTTTATCTTTATGAAAAAGGCGTCCCCAAAATCCTTTGGATTTCTGCTCTTTACGGAGTGCTTTAATATCGATTTCATAAGTCTTTGTTGTGGAATCTCCACAAAAATGAAGTACGATACGATTCCCCGGAATTTCCAGAAAAGCTGCTGAAATACTGAATCCGATCTCCTGATTTTTGTAATCATCATCGAGATGACGACGTTCCACAACATCCGGTCTGCGTCCTCTTGTGATCTTGCAGTCCAGAAGCTCCGTGTTTTCTTTGTGAACCGTCACTTCCACATTTCCTCTCTGGTCCGTTGTCCATCCCTGGATTTCCAGCATCAGTCCATAAAGTACCTCTACACGGTCAATATGAAATTCTACCAGTTTATCCTTGACCAGTTCATCCAGGTCATCACCCGCACACTCCCAAAGCAGTGTTTTTTCTTCTCCGTCCAGCAAAAGAAGTTCTAACAGATCGTATTTTCTGCGAAGTTCCAGTACCTCTGGAATCGTCACAGTAAAACCCGGAAGAAATCCTTCTGTCTCCACATCCAGAGACTGCGCCACATCCGGGCGTTCATATCTCTCGATTTCCGGTATATCGATTACTTCATAACCATCCCCAAGCAACTGAAAGATGCATTTCTTTTTTTCAGGATGCATATACCAACCTACAAGGCTCAGCACATGTCCATGTCTGTCATCGTATCTCTCTTCATCAATGCTGAAACAAAGTTTGTCCATAAATATTCCCCTATTTCTTTTTAATACTCCGGTACAGCTTCCATGCCTTTGTATTTTTCATTTCAGAAATCTGATGTTTTAGTTTCTGAATCTCTTTGTCTTTTTCTGCTGAGATCCGTGAAAAACTCATCCAGAACGCCTCCTGTGCTTCAGATTCCTTCATCACTTCAATCTCTATATAAAGTTTGCCTGTATTCTTTGGCAGACTCTCTATTACAAACTGCGGATCTCCGCCTCCAAAATAGTATCTTCCGTTTCCTATCGGAAAACCATTAGAAGAAAAATCCGCCTCTTTTCCGTTTTCAAATACAAGTTTTTTAAGGACCAGTCCCCCGGCAGCTTCCCCGGGATCCAGACGCAGTCGGCGCACATTCTGCGGAACAGTGATTCCGAAATCAATTCCATGTTTTGTCATTGGATAGATATCTGAATCCGCTTCCGAAAAGTCATTTCCTCGGTCATAAAATACCTGCAGTCTTCTCGTTGCACATGCGGCACGGATCCGGTCATAATATGCCATGATATCTACCTTGCCAGGTGAAACCTCATCATACATTTCCCGAAGAGGCACATGACCGCCTTCCATATATTTCTGGAAATTACGCTCCATCTCTGCATAAATTTCCAGTTCTTTCTCACTGATTCCTGCCTTTTTATAGAAATCAAGATTACGCAGTACAGCACGCTTTCCATCACTTTCCAGATAGTAATGGATCATTCTGTAAAGGATGAAATTGCACGGAATCGGAAAGCGGAAGGTCCATTCATAATCGATTACGGACACTCCGGAATCCTGAAGCAGAATATTAGCTGGCACAAGATCGATATTGGACATGCCGCTGCAACGACAGCTTTCACTGATTTCTGCATCACCAAAGACCTGCACGAATTCCGGTGTTTTAAAGAACATCTCTCCTTCATGGATACGACGGATCTTTTTGATATAGCTGAAAAACAGCTTCTCAAGCTCTTCTGTCTTTCCTGCCTCCAGAAGTTCGTCCAGTCTTCCTTCCAGTGTCTCTCCCTGCAGATATTCCAGACGTACTCCATCATTCTCAACTGTACAGGTATTCAGTTCCAGACCTTCTCTTCCGTAAAAGGTTCCCAGTTCCCTGGAGATTTTTTCCAGATTCTTCACATGTTCTTCAGAAGTTTTTTCTGTCGGTAACTTACGGACATATCTTCTCCCTGAAGAGTTTTCACAGATTTCCGTACGCACAGAAAATGCCGGATCTCTTTCATTGGAAAACTTTACATAAATGGTTTCTGCTTCTTTCTTTTCTTTTCCGATCAGAAGAAGAAAAGAATTGGCAAAATCCGGATACATATCATTCGCAAGAAGTGAATCATATACCGCAGATTCCTGGAAAAGCTGCAAACGCAGTCTGTCATAATTTGTTTCCAGACGATTCAGTTCTCCCTTCAAAGGAAGGCGACGGTCTGAATAAATCGTCATTGGTAATTTGTAATCCGGAAATGGATAATACCAGGATGCTTTAAGATCTCCTGCCTCTTTCAGGATTGCTGACATTTCTTTTCTGGAAAATGTCTTAACGCCACTCGTTGTCGGATAACCTTCCAGACCTTCAAAGAGAGTTCCAAAATGATCTTCCGTACATCCTGCCCAGTACTTCAGCCCCAGACGATTTTCGATTGCAAGAACGATCTTACCATCCGGTTTTAGATGTCTGGATATGATCTTAAGGAAATCCACATAAGGAGTCTCACTCTGTATATAGGCTTCTCCATATTCAAACACACCGATCAGTGTAATATAATCATATTTTTCGGTAAGCGTCTTCTCGATTTCCTGAAAATTTCCCATAAGGATCTTCAGATTGTCACAGTCTCTGTGTCTCCATGCATTGATCTGGCTTCGCTTTCTTGAAAGTTCAATACAGGTAACCTTTTTGGCTTTTTTGCAGAGAGCGCCGGTCACAGCGCCACATCCGGAACCGATTTCAAGAACATTCTCTTCACCTGTAAACGGAATCCAGCTCAGTATATTTTCCCTGATATGAGAGAAATGATAGAGAATCGGCCAGCTCGCCCGCTCTGCAATAACTCCGTTCCATTGTTTTTCCCGGTAATTGCGTGCTATCTCCAGCATCTCATCCTCAATTGCACCATCTGTATACAAATCTTTGCCCGGATATAGTGTATCATCCAGAATTACCTGTCCGATTTTTTCCATTATTCCTCTCCGTACTGAATTTCTACTTTTGAATTCATATCATAAAATCCTACGGTATTCTGCGTTGAGATCACCGTAATATTACATGCATCATATAATCTGTGGAATACCGTAAAGTCTCCATCCTTATAGCCGGTACATCCAAAGGAAAGCAGATACTCCCCGCCCTGCAGGAACATATCCTGTGTAAAGGTTACGGTACATACATCACCGGCTTCAGAATGCTCAATATGCATTTTTTCAAACATCGTGTTGGTTCCTGTAATTTCTGTTCCACGAATATCCTTAAATGTATATGCCATGATCGGTTCCTGAATATTCTCATGAAATGCAACCCTCATCTTGATCGTAAAGGTTGTTCCCTTGTCGATGGTATTGGTATAACGGCCCTTTTCATCCATCACAACAAAATCTGTGATCTCAGCAAGCTTACTGCCATATTCCAGCATATTCGGATTTACCTGGAATTTTTCACTCCAGTTTTCCTTTTTCTTTACTTCTTTTTCCACTTTCCTGGTCGGATCCTGGCCTACCAGAAGCTGCTTGTACATATCTACCATCTGCTTTGGAGAACCTTCTTCCAGCTTCACACCCTTATTCAGAAGGATAACTCTGTCACAGTATCTGGAAATACTGCTCAGATCGTGGCTTACAAAAAGGATTGTCCGACCCATTTTCTTAAATTCTTCGAATTTACGATAACATTTTGCCTGAAAGAACACATCCCCTACAGAAAGTGCCTCATCAACGATCAGAATTTCAGGATCGATATTGATTGCAACGGCAAAAGCCAGACGAACGAACATACCACTGGAATATGCTTTGACCGGCTGATGTACAAAATCGCCGATGTCTGCAAAATCCAGAATATCCTGCAGTCTGGCATCAATCTCCTCTTTGGAAAAACCCATCATAGTTCCATTGAGATATACGTTCTCAATCCCGGTATACTCCATATTAAACCCGGCTCCCAGTTCCAGCAGAGCGGAAATTCTCCCATCTACTGTGACTTCTCCGCCAGTAGGATTCAATACACCGGTAATGATCTTGAGGATCGTGGATTTACCGGAACCATTTGTCCCGATAATTCCCACTGTTTCTCCTCTTTTTACATCAAAGCTGACATCCCGTAGTGCATAATGCTCTCTTACAGGAACTTTCATTCCCAGAGCCTCTTTCAACCGGTCAGACGGCTTATTATATAATTTATACATCTTATCCAGATGTTTTACCTGAATTGCAAATTCACTCATTCTACTCTCCGCTTACAGTACATCTGCAAAATGTACCTGAAGTTTTTTAAACAGTCTGGTTCCAAGCACAAATACGATCAGGGTAAATCCCCAGAAGTAAAGTGTCAGCACCGGATGCTCCCAGATTGCTACTTTGTTGATCAGAGAATCCCTGTATCCCTGCACAATATAGAATACCGGATTCAGTTTCAATATATTTGCCAGAAGTCCTCCAAGACCAAGATCATTAAAATCCCACATGATCGGGGTAACCCATACACCAACCTGGAGCATAATGTTGATGATCTGACTCAGATCTCTGAAGAATACAACCGCCGCACTTGTCATATATGTGACTGCCAGGATCAGCATAAAAATGCAGAAGCTGTAGTATACCAGCTGCAGTGCATACAGACTCGGCGGATATCCCATGCAGGTATAGATCACCAGTACGATCACAACAAAAAAACAATGTACAAATACCGCTGAAAATACTTTCACTACCGGAAGGATCCGAATGTTAAATACTACTTTTTTTACCAGATAATTATATTCCAGAAGTGCATTCGTTCCTCCGGTCAGGCCCTCCTGAATAAAGAACCAGGGGACAAGACCTGCGATCAGCCAAAGTACAAATGGAACACCTTTATCCGAACCATTGCGAAGCGCCAGTCCGAATACAAACCAGTAAACACAGATCGTTACGATCGGCTGAACAAATGCCCAGACTGTTCCAAAATAGGAACCCGCATATTTTGTTTTGAAATCATTTTTTGCCAGAGAAAACACTAATTTGCGGTTTTTGTAGATTTCCCCAGGCAGCCATGTTTCTTTTTTCAATCCTTTTTACTCCTGTTGGCAGTATATTCCTTAAAACTTCCCCATTTCTGGTCTTTGTCAGAGAGGATCAGTTCCATACCTTCCGGAATCGGCCATTCTACTCCGATATCCGGGTCATTGTATGCAAGACCGCCCTCATCATTCGGATGATAAAAATCGGTACATTTATAAGCAAATTCTGCAGAATCAGAAAGAACAACAAATCCATGAGCAAAATTCTTCGGAATAAAGAACTGTTTCTTATTCTCTGCAGAAAGAAGGACTCCATACCACTGTCCATATGTCGGGGAACCTTCTCGCAGATCGACCGCAACATCAAAAACTTCTCCGCTCACTACACGAACAAGTTTATCCTGTGGATAGTTGATCTGGAAATGAAGTCCACGAAGTACGCCTTTACGGGAACTGGACTGGTTATCCTGTACGAATTCCATATCGATTCCGGCTGCTTTGTAATCGTTGTAGTTATATGTTTCCATAAAATATCCGCGTTCATCACCGAATACTGCCGGTGTGATCACTTTCAGGCCCTCAATATGACATGTCTCTACTGTAATTTTTCCCATTTTATAATCCCTCCGCTATTTCAATCAGATATTTTCCATAAGCAGTCTTAAGAAGAGGCTGTGCCAGTTCAACAAGCTGCTCCTTTGTAATAAATCCGCGTTTGTATGCAATCTCTTCGATGCAGGAAATGTACAGTCCCTGACGTTTCTGGAATGCTGCAACAAAATCTGCTGCATCAAGCAGAGAATCATGATTTCCTGTATCCAGCCATGCAAATCCACGTCCCAGAGTCTCTACCTTCAAAGTTCCTCTTCTCAGATATTCGTTGTTGATGCTGGTGATCTCAATCTCACCACGGGCAGACGGTTTTACATTTTTGGCGATTTCTACAACATCATTATCATAGAAATACAGGCCCGGTACTGCATAGTTTGACTTCGGATGTTCCGGTTTTTCTTCAATAGAAAGAGCTTTGCCGTTCTCATCAAATTCTACAACACCATATTCTCTAGGATCTCTTACATAGTAACCGAAAATAGTCGCACCTTTTTCTTCTTCTGTGCGTCTGTAAGCATTCTGAAGGACTCTGGAAAAGCTCTGTCCGTAGAAAATATTATCTCCAAGTACCAGGGCAACTGCATCATTGCCAATGAAATCTGCACCGATGATAAATGCATCTGCCAGTCCTCTCGGCTGTTCCTGTACTGCATATTCAAATCTCATTCCAAGCTGGCTTCCATCTCCCAGAAGCTCACGGAAAACCGGAAGATCTCTTGGTGTAGAAATGATCAGAACCTCACGGATTCCGGCAAGCATCAGTGTAGACAATGGATAATAGATCATCGGTTTGTCATAAACCGGCATGATCTGTTTGGAAATTGCCTTTGTTAATGGATATAATCTGGTTCCTGAACCACCTGCTAAAATAATACCTTTCATTATGTTTCCTCCTTTATTTCAAGTTCTTTATTTATTTTCATCCATTCTTTATATGAAGTGCGATCAATAATGCGATCAGGATCACTGCCATGACTCCCATTGCGATCAGAAGAGCTTTCATCATACCGGATAATCCCTCGGTACGGATCTCCTGAATCTGCTCGGACATGGATTTCTGTCCAGTCTGAACCTCTGCCTGAGAATCATTTTCCGTCGTCTCCAGCGAATCTGTCACAGTTTCAGCCGCCTCTGTTTCTGAAGATTCTGCTGCTGTTTCAGCTGTCTCTTCCACGGCCGGAGTTTCTGTCGGCTGTGCTTCTGCCACATAGCCGACAAACTGTCCACTATAGTAATATCTGGTCAACGTCTTACCATTTCGCTCTGCTGTATCGGTTGTCAGATCATTAACCGTAACACCTTTTGGCACTGTCATTGCTGTTCCGTCCACATCGATCGTATCAAAATTATCAAATGCATAATTAAATAATGATGTACTGTCCGTACAGTTGATTCCAAGATCTGCCGCACGCATGGTAACTGCTATATACGTACGTCCGTTTCGTTCGGCAGCTGTCACAAGTGTATGCTGTGCATCCGTTGAAAATCCGGTCTTACCGCCTATGCAGTCTGCATAATAAAGATTGGACTCTTTTGCCATGAGCGGCATATGCGTATGCATAACCCTTGCTTCGCTTAAATTCGTTGCCGGGATCTTATAATTCGAACATTTCATCACCTGACGGAAACGTTTATTTCGAAGGCATGCACGCATGATCTTTGCCAGGTCATGAGCACTGGAATAATGATTTTCATCCGGCAGCCCACTGGCATTGGCAAAATGTGTATGTGTACATCCAAGTTCTTTTGCCTTCTGGTTCATCATTTCAACAAAATTTGCTTCTGTCCCACCTACCATCTCAGCAATCTGTGCACAGACTTCATTGGCTGATTTAATATATGCAGCCATCCAGCAGTCCTTCATCGTCATCGTTTCACCAAGCTGTGCGTTGATGTTACTGCTGTCCCAGGTGACATCTCTGATTCCTGTTTCTGTAAAAGTAACAATATCCTTTGGGGAACTATTCTCGATCGCAACCAACAGCGTCATGATCTTTGTCGTGCTGGCAGGATAACGATATTCGTCCATTCCTTTGTCATACAAAACCGCTCCCGTATCTGCATCGATCAGAACTGCGGTTTCTGACGTGACAGCAGGAGCTGCCGGCCAGCCTGCAATGCTGTCACTCGCTACCGGTGCAGGAGTTCCATTGGCAGTTACGGTTGCTGCCTGTGCTGTCGCAGAAGACACCAGGATCACTGCCGCACCAACACCAGCCGCAATCTGGTATATTCCTTTGTTCATCTATTTACCTCCATTGTCATAAACTGCTATCTTATGTAGCCTGTCAGATTCTCCTTTTTAGAGCTAGACATATCTCATATTATTTTCTCACAATCGCTCTGTAAATTCAATGCCTATTTTCGCTAAAATCTTTTTCCATATCTCTGTGCATAAAAAACGCTGTACAGATCAGGAGAATTCCTGAAATATACAGCGTTTCTGATCTCATCTTTTATGAGATATTATTTTGTTTTATACATTGCTTCGTAATATTTCTGATAGTCACCACTGGTAACATTTTTCATCCAGTCTTCATGCTCAAAGAACCACTGGATTGTCAGACGGATACCATCTTCGAAACAGGTTTCCGGATACCAGCCAACTTCCTCTTTGATCTTGTCCGGTGCGATCGCATAACGACGGTCATGTCCCTTACGATCTTCTACATATGTGATCAGGTTCTCACTGACAAGTTCTTTACGAGGATCCCCTTCCGGGAGCATCTCCTGCAGAGTATCCAGAATGATATGGATGATCTGAATGTTCTGTTTTTCGTTGTGACCACCGATATTATATGTCTCGAAAAGTCTTCCCTTTTCCTGTACCATATCGATTCCTTTTGCATGATCCATAACATAAAGCCAGTCACGAACATTTTTTCCATCTCCGTATACCGGAAGTTTCTTTCCCTGAAGTGCATTGTTGATGATCAGCGGAATCAGTTTTTCCGGGAACTGGTATGGACCATAGTTATTACTGCAGTTTGTGATATTTGCCGGGAATTTGTAAGTATCCATGTAGGATTTTACCAACATATCAGAGGATGCTTTACTTGCAGAATACGGACTGTGCGGATCATATGGAGTTGTCTCATAGAAAAATCCGCCGTCCTCTTCCAGAGATCCATATACCTCATCCGTTGATACATGCAGGAATTTTTTGTCCGGTTTGAATGTTCCGTCCGGAAGTTCCCATGCAGATTTTGCTGCATTCAGCATAACCAGAGTTCCAAGTACGTTTGTCTTAACAAAAACTTCCGGATTACGGATACTTCTGTCTACATGACTCTCTGCTGCAAAATGAACGACTCTGTCAATGTCATTTTCATCAAAGATCTTCATGATTGCCTCGCTGTCACAAATATCAGCTTTCACAAATGTGTAATTTTCACGGTCTTCAATATCTTTCAGATTTTCAAGATTTCCTGCATAAGTCAATTTATCTACATTGATAATACGGATCTCGTTGTCATATTTTTTAAACATATAATGAATATAGTTGGATCCGATAAATCCTGCACCACCAGTTACAAGGTATGTTCTCATTATTTTACTTTCCTCCTGAAAAGCGCCCTCCATTTGGGAGAGCGCTGTATTTTATTATTTACTTACAAGCCGGGTCCGTCGGGTCAAAGTTCTTGCTGCCTCTTAAAGGTGTGAGTGCTTTTCTGCCCAGAGGTCCTTTGAGTGCTTCATTGGATGTATATGTGCCATCAAAGATATGGATCTTGGAACCATTGCAGTTGTCCCAAACCCATTTTGCATCAGCTACACAGGCACGGATGCATCCGTGAGATGCCGGATTTCCAAGTCTCAGGTATTCTCCAACCGGAAGATTATAACTGTTTGCCTGACCACATGCTACGGAATGAACAAAAATACCATTCACAACATGTGTTCCATACTGTCCCCAGGATGGTCCCATCAGTTCCTGCCAGCGTCCTGCTCTGTGCATTGTCCATGTACCGGTAGGTGTCTCTGTACCGGCTTTACCAACAGAAACGCGGATTGTTTTGATCGGGATTCTCATGGTGCTGTCTGTGTAAACAGTCAGCACTCCGTTCACACGATCACAGGTCAGATAATAGCTGCTGCGTCTGAACTCATTTGTTCTGTCGTTGACTCTGTATCCTCTGCTGTTAAATCTGTACTGCATACCATTGATCCATCTGGTTGTATTCTTGACATATTTACCAGTCTTCGGATCGATATAACGTACATAGTTTCTGTTGTTATTTACAACAACCCAGCCAGCCTCAATGAAACGGCCTCTGCCATCCAGGCTTCCGTAAGTTCCATTGTGTTCTACACCAGTTTTATTTGTTACAGCTGTCAGATTCTTGAAATAGAAGTAATAGAATCTTCCGTCTGTCTTGATACGTTTCCAGCCATTTTCTGCAAGTACACCGCTTTTAGAAGCATAATAGTATCTGCCATTATACTTAACCCATTTGCTTTTGTATACTTTACCTCTATATGATTTGGAACTGGATCTCTGGAAGAAGTAATATTTACCATTAATTTTGGTAACACCACTTGCCATACGTCCGTCTGCGAGATAATATCTTCCGCTCTTCCAGCAGTTTATAAAAGAGTTACCTTTGGAAGAGAAATAGAACCATCCGACAAATTTACCATTGACAGTAACTTTCTTGATTCCCTTCTGTTCCTGAACACGTCCTGCTACTTTTCCGAAATAATAATAGCGGTTTCCTGCTCCGGAAAGTTTCACCCAACGCTTTTTCCAGGTAGCGCGACGTCCGTTGCCGGTGAAATAGTATCTGTATTTACCGTATTTGATCAGTTTATTTCTGTATGCAACACCATTACCGTCAGCCATATAATAATATCTGTCAGCACCCTTGACTGGTTTTCTGTTTCTGATCAGGTAACCATTTGCATCCAGCAGATAAAGATTGTCGCTGTTACTCAGAAGCTTGTATGCTCCGATTCCTTTTTTCTGGTAATATCCGTTTGCATTAAAATAACGCCACTGTGTACCCTTATTGGTACTCTTTCCAAACCATCCATTGACTGCCATCTTACCAGGAATATCTCCTGCAGATGCTGCCGGCTGGAAATAGCAGATGCCTCCACTGATCTTCTGGTCTCCTACGTATGGCTTACCACCATTCAGAAGATAGTAAGAAGCTCCATTGATACTGTAGATCTTGTTTGCTTCAAGATTTACCTGTTTACCATTATCATGACCATAATAGTTAAATGCTCCCTGACCTGCATCCCAGATCCATGTATCGGAAATTGCCTGACCGAGCTGAGAATTATAAGGCGTCTTCATATTTGCAGAAAGCGCATTCACAATCTGAACATCGCCTTCTGTACGGAAATAATAGAAATCATTTCCAACAGTATTTCTTCCTGTCAGAAGATATCCATCTTTATCAAATGCATAATATCCTGAAGCCAGAACACTGTTATTAACATTCAATGTTGTAATCTTTACCAGGCCATCTGCTGATGTATAATAAGCACTTGCACCTGCTTCCTCTGCCTGCTGTTCATCTGCAGCCGGCTGTGTCTCATCTGTCTGCTGTGTTTCTACTGCTGTCTCAACAGCTGCCTGTGATTCATCTACTACAGCTTCTGTAGTTTCTGCAGTTGTATCAACAGCCGCCTGTGATTCATCTGCTACAGCTTCTGTAGTTTCTGCTGCTGTATCAACAGCTGCATTCTCATCAGTTCCTGCTGCTTCTGCAGTTTCTTCTGTTCCGACAGCTGCTGCAGTTTCCTGTATTCTGGAAGGTGAGTACTTTTCCAGTTTCCATTTGCCATTTACAAATTTCCATCTTGTATACTCAAGGGAAGCTACTTTACCATTAGCATCAGATGATTCATTTGCTTTACCAGCTTCTTCTGCAGTTTCTTCTGTCACTGCCGGAGCCTCATCCTCTGCCTCTTCAGTCACAACCTCTTCCTCACCGGAACTGAAATCAACATCTGCCTGATTTTCCGTATCTGCCGGAACGCTATCTTCTGCCTGATCTGCATCATCTGCTGCCGCATCTGAATCGATATCGACTGCAGAATCATCTACTACTGCGGAATCATCTACTACTGCAGAACCATCGTTCTCGTCCGCAACGGACGCTTCATCAGATTCCGTTTCCTCTGCTGCTGACACCTCAGAAGAAAATTCGGCTGCACTGACAATACTTGCTTCTGCACCGGTAGATGCGCACATTGCAAGGCTCAACATTACTGCCACAACTTGTTTTTTCACGACTACTCCTCCTTAAACTTCTTTACATATGTTTCTATTCACCAAGACCACTGCTGATCGCATCGGTCAAAGCTTTCAATGCTTCCTGTTCGTCTGCCCCTTCGCAGACCAGTTCAATTTCATCTCCGCATTTTACACATGCTCCCAGTACACTCAATACACTCTTCGCGTTTGCTGTACCGCCTTCAAAAGTGAATGTGATCGCGGAACTGTATTTTATAGCTTCATTACACAATATACCAGCCGGGCGCAAATGAAGTCCCGATGGATTATTGACTGTTATCTTCTGACTTACCATTCTGAAATCTCCTGTTAATTGCTTTCATCTGCTGTAGAAATTTTGGAAATCTCCACCCCTGTCGTTACTTCGTCTACCAGCTCATATCCCTTCGGTATTTCTATGCTGACAGGCACTTCATAACTTCCTTCGCTCATTCCCTTAAGATCTATTGACGCTTTAATATCGCCTTCTGTGAGATCTGCAAGATCATCGGAAGTTTTCTTAACACGAATTTCTATCTTTGCAGTATCAAATGAAACCTGCATTCCCTCAGGTGAATCATTCACAATTATATTCTTTGTCGGAACCTCACATACATTGCTTCCCTCCGGAAGAATATTTACTCTGACAAATACATCTTCACTGGAATCGCTGGTAAGCTTCAGGCCATCCGGAAGATAATCTGAAATATTGATTTTCTCTTCAAAATCACTGTTTCGATCCGAAATATCCGCCACAGAACCCGGCAGCCAGATCGTATTATTCTGCTCTTTCAGTGCTGCCAGTGCATCTTCACTTCCGGCAATACTGATCACATTCGGTGTTGTCATAATACTCTCCACCTGATATCCTGCTGCCGGAGAACCGGAATACTCTGCACTGATTCTGACATTCGACTGAACTTTCCATAATTTTGCAGTTACATATACTTTCGAAACATTCAGATAACCCATGTCTGTATCGGTAAATTCCTCACCGTTCTTATCAATGATCTTGACATCGGTCTCCTGAGTCACATCTTCCATTGCTCCATCTACATCGATGGAAGCATTTACCTTATCTATTTTATTGATCAGAGACACCGGACCTGTAATTTTGATTTTCTCCGGATTGGAAGTCAGCTCTCCAATTTCATAGCCCCTGTCAGGTTTTGTGTTGTTTGTATTCACATTTACTACAAACTCCTGTGTATCTTTATCCTCCAGATGAAGGCTCAGATTCTGCGGACTCACTTCAATATTGTCTGCTGAAATCCGCCCACAGGATACAGTAATCGGAACCATGACCGGATCTGTTTTCAGGCTCACCGCCTGCTGAAGATCCGCAACTGCACGAATATCATTGAGTGTGATCCTGTCCAGGATCTTTCTCTGAGCTTTGATCGTCACACGGATGGGAACCTGTTCTTCATCCTGCATACACATTTTTCCGTCTGCATCGATATATGCCTCATTCAGCAATTCCACATCTGACACAATGAATGACTTTGTACTGATCGGATTGTTTATATTGACAACCAGAAGCCATACCAGAATAGCAATTGCAAGAGACAGAATTTTCAAAGAAAGATTATTTCCTATTTTTTTCTTCATGTTTCACTCTTCCCTTCAACAACTGTCTCAGTTTGTTGTTATCCACAATTTTCTTATTCTGTGCTTTTTCCAGTACTTCACGAAGCTGACTGCTGCTGATATTTCTCAACAGCCGACCGTTCTGTGCCACAGAAACCTGTCCTGTTTCCTCTGAAACAATGATCGTAACAGAATCTGTCACTTCACTGATTCCAACACCTGCACGATGTCTGGTTCCAAGCTGTTTACTCAGTTCCATATTGTCAGACAGTGGAAGATAACAGGTTGCAGCAACAATACGATTTCCTCTTACGATCACTGCACCGTCATGGAGTGGTGTATTGTGTTCAAAAATATTGATCAGCAGCTGACTGGTCAAAAGAGCATCCACATTGATTCCCGTTCTGACATATTCATCAAGTCTGATCTCCTGTTCGATCACGATCAGTGCGCCTGTCTTAACCTCAGCCATATCAAAACATGCTTTGATCAGTTCATTGACCGTCTTATCTGTAAATCTTTCTTTTACTTCTTTGCCGGAATCAAAAGGAAAAATGGATGCCATGATTTTTTTCTGTCCCAGCTGTTCCACGACCTTTCGCAATTCAGGTTGAAATATTACAACGATCGCCGTGATCAGTGCACTGGCCAGTTTTGATACGATCCACAGGATCGTATTCATCTTAAATATATAAGCAATAATAAAAAATGCACCAATGACCAGAAGTCCCTTAAGCAGAGTATATGCGCGTGTAAATTTGATCCACACCATGAACTGATATACAAAAAATGTAATCAGGATTATTTCAATGATATCGATAATACTGACAGACGGCAGATTGATATCTGATAAATATCTTGCCAGTATGTCTGTAATATTCCGCATAAACTCTCCTCTCCTTCTGTTGCTGTTGTCAGGTTACTTTTGCCGGATCACAAATCCTTCAGGGATTCCTCCAGCTTTTTCTCAAAATCAATATCATCTATATCAGCCTTCTGTACTACAGACGCCGCTTCTGTTTCCTGAACTCTTTTTTTCTTTTTCGGTGGCTCTTCCCCCTGAAAAAGAGGGGTGGAATAATTTACCACGCGCTCTGCCGATTTTCGTTCTTCTCTTGCAGATTCTCCGTTGATCTTTTTGATACTTCTTTCAGAAGTAGCAACCAGTGCCTTCGGAACAGCCTTCACATAATAATAGTAATCGTCATCTTCATATTCCAGACGTTCCGTTCTTGTATAGTCTCCACCAAACACAAAGAACTCCAGTATGATTCCAACCAGTACCGCAACCACAGTATAAATGATCAGTGAAAATACGGAAATTGAAATTCCAAGACTCATACTTCCTGCCAGCATGATCACAATATAGATCACTCCGCCGGCAACAATTGCAATTCTCCATGCATAATCAAACATGCGGGTACGAATCAGATTCACAGCAAGAACCACTACAATAAAAGCAATCAGTGTAAGCCACATTTCACCATTCTTCATAAGGCTGTCTGACAGAAGTGTCAGTTTACCGACAATGTCTGAGTCCATGCCAAGAAGAGCCTGCGACTGTATACGTACTGTACGGACAAAATAATAGATGATCACGCCGCCAGCTGCCGGAAGTGCTGATACCGCACTGCTGAGAAGTCCGCATCCGATCGGAAGCAGCACCGGAATATCAAATGCAAATGCGAGTGGTGTAAACACAAGCACGATGTTTTTACCGCTGCTGAAACGCAGGAAAAGGATCATCATGAACAGAATCAGTATCAGAAGAAAAGCTGCCACTTCGATTCCAAGTGCATAACAATGTCCCACCATCAGTGCAAATCCTGCGAAGATCATCATTCCGGATGGAAGAATACAGCAGATCAGCGATAAGATCAATACAACAAAAATATTATCCAGTGCAGTCATATATCCCATGTTGGTATTGATCCAGATGAAATAAACCAGTGCAAGGACAAATTTCAATAAAGGAAGCAGGTACATTTCGTACTGTGCATAAATTCCTTTTATTTTCTGTTTGAATTCCAGTAATGCTGTCATTTACGATACCCTCCTGCGTTTCCTCTGCCGGAAGATTTTTTTTCTTCTCTGGCATAAATCTTATTCAGTTCAGTAAGCTGACTGTAGTATTCTCTGACACTCTTTTTTGCCCGATAATACTGAACCGAGTACTGTATATACGTCAGGACTGAATATGCCACAAGTACGATCAGATAGCCGATCACAATATATACACCGAGCATTATCAGATTCATTTTGTGTATATTCTCCAGAAGATATTCTCCAAAATAAACCGCTACAGCTGCAACGATCAGACAATATCCAATTGTGACCAGAAAAAAATTCTTAATCAGTGCCAGCCCTATATAATCGCTTCGGTAATACTTGCTGACCGGCAGATATTTTCTGCCCTTGCCCTGCTCATACATGGCAAGTTTTGTCATAATCTTAACCTTCTCTTCGTTGATCATATCCTGCTCCTCACAATCATTGTTACTGTACACAGTAACTTGTTCAAACCATATTTCCTGAAAATACCAGAAATAATCATACATGGACTAATTGTATCATATATCCCGAATCATGAAAAGTATTTTTTCCGCTTCCGTCCAACCTTCGTTCAAAGATGTACCCATTCAGATGTTTCCCGTACACAAAGTTACAAAAAATACGGCTTTCGCTCCATTTTCCAGCAGACATTCTGCCATGGCTTCCACTGTACTCCCTGTCGTATACACATCATCGACCACAAGAATTCTCAGGCCTGTTACCGGCCCTGCTGCCTGAAACGCATTTCTGAGATTTTTCTTTCGCTCTTCAGCGTCCAGTTTTTTCTGTGACCGTGTTTCCCTGGACTTATAAATAACATCTTCCGCAACCGGAATTCCAAGGATTTTCCCAATGCGCTCTGCCAGATCGGCCGCCTGGTTAAACCCTCTCATTCTCTTTTTGCGCCTGTGAAGCGGCACCGGAATGATTACGTCCGGTCTCCAGCTTTTTATATCTCTTCCCACATATCTGCACATCGATTCCGCATAATATTTCCCATATTCACGGCTCCCGTAATATTTATACCGAAGAAGAGAATTCTTCATCTGCGCATTATACAGAAACACACTTCTTCCACGAATAAATTTCCGTTCTCTGTGCCGACATTCACTACAATATTCTTCCGTCTCATTTACCGGTTTTCCACATTTCATGCAATAATATTCTGAAACAGGGTGAAAAATCGATTCGCACTGCGGACAGATACTTCTTTGTTTATCCTCCAGAATACCGCCGCATGCAGGACATCTGGGAGGGTACAGTACATCCAGACATTTTTCTTTTATTTTTTTCAAAGAAAGCCTTTCTCCCCGATGATATGCTCTCTTTTCCTGTTATCGAGTTCTTTTGCAGAGATTTATTCGGTTTCCTGAATGCGCTGATCCAGCGAGCTGTATCTTCTCTGCTGCTTCTCATTTCGGATCATATCACGGAAAGTCTCCTCACTTCCCACAACAGTAACGCATTTTCTCGCACGTGTTACTGCTGTATAAAGAAGATTTCTGTTCATCAGCATTCTCGGACCGGAAAGCAGTGGAATGATCACTGCCGGATATTCTGATCCCTGTGATTTATGTATGGTTACTGCATAAGCAAGTTCCAGTTCATCCAGCTGTTTAAATGAATATTCCGCCCATCGGCCATCTTCAAACTCAACTTCTGCTGTTTCTGCAAATTCATTGATTGTTTTGATGATGCCGGTGTCCCCATTAAAAACTCCAACACCTTTTTCGATCGGTATTCCATATCTTCCGCGGATTTCCCATTCCAGCTGATAATTATTGCGAACCTGCATGACCTTATCACCCTCACGGAAAAGTCCCTGTCCTATTTCTTTCTCTTTCTTGGAAGCGTCCGGCGGATTCAGGTATCTCTGCAGGATCTGATTCAGACGTTCCACACCGAGAAGTCCTTTTCGCATTGGTGTCAGAACCTGGATTTCAAACGGTTTTGCTTCCACATATTTGGGAAGTTTTTCCTGAATCAGTGCAATCACTACGCGAATGATGATATCCGCATCGTATCTTTTGAGAAAAAAGAAATCCCGGCTCTTGTTATCTAAGGTCACCGGTTCTCCACGATTGATCTTATGTGCATTCACAACAATGTCACTCTCTGATGCCTGTCGGAAGATTTTCTTCAGTTCAACTACCGGAAACTGTCCACTTCGGATAATATCGCGAAGTACATTTCCCGGTCCAACACTTGG
>ENA-OPBF01000333-OPBF01000333.1-human-gut-metagenome-genome-assembly--contig:-NODE-333-length-38870-cov-2.008708_pt1 | contig 38870 bp, 29 predicted proteins | sample MGYA00241067_ERZ501450 | MGnify/ENA primary metagenome ERZ501450 (study PRJEB25962, sample SAMEA2042516) | human gut metagenome | biome: human gut; feature: human-associated habitat; material: faeces... | reverse complement strand
CCATATCCTTTATCAACATTCAAAATCATAACATAGTAGTCTGCTGTATCTGAATTTTCCAACTTTATATTGGCTTTTCCTTCTTCGGTTGATGGGACACTTACCACATATTTATTATCACTGCCAAGTACCATATCTCCAGCAGATATATTTCCTTCGTCCAATGCAATTATAAAAAGAATGCCTCCTGCAACCATAGTTGCAAGGGACATTCTCTTTATATCTCTTATTTATTCGCTATGCTTAATGCTTCACGATTATTTATTTGCAAGTTCTGCCTTAATAGCTTCTGTAAGCTGTGGAACTACCTTGTTTAAATCACCTACAATACCATAATCAGCTACGTCAAAGATTGGAGCATCTTCGTCTTTGTTGATTGCGATGATTAAGTCTGATTCTTCCATTCCGGCAACGTGCTGAATAGCACCTGAAATACCAATTGCAAAGTAAACCTGTGGACGAACTGTCTTACCTGTCTGTCCTACCTGTCTGTCAACCGGTAACCAGCCATTATCTGTAACAGCTCTTGAACATGAAACTTCACCACCAAGAACCTTTGCAAGGTCTTCAAGAATCTTGAAGTTCTCTGCTGAACCAACTCCACGTCCACCGGATACTAAAATCTTAGCATCCATAATATCTACTGTTTCAGCTACTGACTTAACTACTTCAAGAATTTCAACATACTTGTTGTTCTTCTCAAATCCAGGGTTAAATTCAATAACTTCTGCCTTTGCTCCAGGCTTAGGATCAGCCTTCTGCATAACACCTGCACGAACAGTTGCCATCTGTGGTCTGTTGTCAGGACAAGCGATTGTAGCAATTGTGTTTCCACCAAATGCAGGACGAGTCATAAGTAACTGATTGTGCTTCTGCTCCTTTCCCGGAATTGGGTTAATTGGAAAATCACCAATTTCAAGTAATGTACAGTCTGCTGTAAGACCTGTAGCTACTCTGGCTGAAACTGTAGGACCTAAATCTCTACCGATAGCTGTTGCACCTACTAACATTATTTCAGGCTTGTATTCTTCAATAACTGAAGCTAATGCATGTGCATATGGCTCAGTTCTGTATGTTTCAAGTTCAGGATCATCAACTACGATTACCTTATCAGCACCATATTCTGCTAATTTGTCAACCAAGTTTCCAACTTTTGATCCAAGAAGTACTGCTGTAACTTCTGTATTTAAAGGTTTTGCAAGTCTTCCTGCTTCTCCAAGTAATTCGAATGCGATTGGGCTTAATTCGTTATCTACCTGCTGAGCGAAGACAAATACGCCTTTATAATCTTCTAAATTAATGTTCTGCATAATTATAATCTCCTCTCTATTAAATAACGTGCTTTGTTATTAATTTGTCCATGATGTATTCAACTGCTTCTTCCGGTGAATCAGGTGTAACCTTTTCGCCTGCACCCTTACGAACCTTATCTGAAGCCTTAGCAATCTTTGTAGGTGAGCCCTTAAGTCCAAGATCTCCATCTTCTACATCAACAAGATTTGCTCTTCCCCAAGTTGTAATTTCTGCATCACAAGCATCAAAAATTCCACCCGGAGTCATATATCTAGGATCATTTAATTCTGAAAGAGCTGTAATAAGAACCGGCATCTTTGCCTTAAGCATATGATGTCTGTCTTCGTACTGTCTCTTAACGATTACGCTGTCTCCGTCAACTTCAATGCCTTCAGCATATGAAATAACAGGGATTCCAAGATGTTCAGCAATCTGTGGTCCAACCTGAGCTGTATCACCGTCGATAGCCTGACGTCCTGTAATAATAATATCATAATCTTTAATGTTTCTGATAGCACCAGCAATTGTTGTAGATGTAGCCCAAGTATCAGCACCACCTAAAACTCTGTCTGTTACTAAGATTCCGTTGTCAGCCCCCATAGCTATAGCTTCACGAAGAACATCTTCAGCTTTTGGAAGACCCATTGTAAGAACTGTAACTTCTGCTCCGTACTGATCTTTTAATCTAAGTGCTGCTTCAAGACCTGCTTTATCATCTGGATTCATGATTGTAAGCATTGCAGCTCTATTTAATGTACCATCCGGGTTAAACTGTACTCCACCCTTTGTATCAGGTACCTGTTTTACACATACGATAATTTTCACGATTAGTACCTCCTATTACTTTAATAAGTTAGCAGAGATTACCATACGCTGAACTTCTGAAGTACCTTCATAGATTTCTGTAATCTTAGCATCTCTCATCATTCTTTCAACGTCATATTCTCTGATATAACCATAACCACCGTGTAACTGAACAGCCTTAGTTGTAACTTCCATTGCAACTTCTGCTGCATATAATTTAGCCTTAGCAGCTTCTACAGAATATGTCTGCTGTGTAGCCTTAGCCATAGCAGCCTTGTATACTAATAACTTAGCAGCTTCTACCTTAGTAGCCATATCTGCTAACTGGAACTGTGTATTCTGGAACTGTCCGATTGATCTGCCAAACTGCTTTCTTTCCTTAACATAATCAATTGTTGTTTCAAGAGCACCTTCAGCAAGACCAAGAGCCTGAGCTGCAATACCGATACGTCCACCATCAAGTGTGTGCATAGCGATGTTGAAACCTTTACCCTTCTTACCAAGTAAGTTTTCAGCCGGGATACGACAATCTTCAAAGATTAATTCGTATGTTGCTGAACCACGGATACCCATCTTCTTTTCCTTTGTTCCAAATGTAAATCCAGGTGTTCCTTTTTCAACGATGAATGCTGAAATTTCTTTCATCATTCTACCACGTTTTTCAACTTTACCTGTTACAGCGATTACAATGTAAACATCTGCATACTTACCATTTGTGATAAAGCACTTAGAACCGTTTAATACCCATTCATTTGTAGCTTCATCGAAAACAGCCTTTGTCTGCTGTCCCTGTGCGTCTGTTCCTGCACCTGGCTCTGTAAGACCAAAAGCGCCTAACTTTTCACCTTTTGCAAGGGGAACTACGTATTTCTTCTTCTGCTCCTCTGTACCAAATGTCATGATAGGATCGATACAAAGTGATGTATGAGCTGATACGATAACACCTGTTGTACCACAAACCTTTGATAATTCTTCAACACACATAACATATGTTAAAGGATCACATCCCTGTCCGCCGTATTCCTTTGGAACCGGAATACCAAGGAAACCATATTTTGCCATCTTTTCAACTGTCTCTACAGGAAACTGTTCATTTTCATCTGTTTCCTGAGCAAGAGGCTTAACTTCGTTTTCTGCAAATTCTTTGAAAAGTGTTCTAGCCATTTCATGTTTTTTGCTTAAAGTAAAATCCATTTATTTGTCCTCCAAATTTATAGTTTGCTCTAATTACTGAGCATCAACTGGTGTCTTAGTACGGTCTGCGTTATATACATAGAATCCTTTACCTGACTTAACACCAAGGTTTCCGCCTCTAACCATCTTACGGATTAATGGGCATGCACGATATTTGCTGTCCCCTGTTTCATTGTAAAGTACATCCATAATTGCAAGGCAGATATCTAAACCAACGAAATCTCCCAATTCAAGAGGTCCCATTGGATGGTTAGCACCAAGTTTCATTGCAGCATCAATACCGGCAATGTCTGAAACACCTTCCATCTTAATGAAAGCAGCTTCGTTAATCATTGGAATTAAAATTCTGTTTACAACAAATCCTGCAGCTTCATTTACCTGTACAGGTGTCTTTCCGATTTCTTCTGAAATCTTCTTGATTGTTGCAACTGTTTCATCAGGTGTATTAACCCCTGCGATAACTTCTACTAATTTCATTCTGTCAGCAGGATTGAAGAAATGCATACCAATCATAGGACGTGTAAGACCATTTCCAATTTCTGTGATAGAAAGTGATGATGTATTTGAAGCGAAAACACATTCAGGCTTGCAAATCTTATCTAATTCTGCAAATGTTGTTTTCTTAACTTCCATATTTTCAAAAGCAGCTTCAACGATCAAATCGCAGTCAGCACATAAATCTTCCTTAAGACCAGGTGTGATGCTGTTAAGAATACCATCAACCTTCTCCTGTGTCATTTTTCCTTTTTCAACAAGTCTTGCATAACCTTTAGCAATCTTGTCTTTTCCACCTTCAGCCCATTCCTGCTTGATATCACATAATGCAACTGTGTATCCTTCAACCTGAGCGAAAGCCTTTGCGATTCCCTGACCCATTGTTCCTGCGCCAATAACTCCAACCTTCATGATTATTCCTCCATAATATTTATGATAATTTTATTTTGTATCCACTTATGTCTCAAATCAATAATTATAAAAAACTAAGTGGCTTATATTACATATTCTTAAATGGTACAACCTTTAATTTCTTTTCTTTATCCTTTTCAAGGAAGTTACCCATACCTGCCTTCTGATCTTCTGTCTCAAAGCAGCTACCGAATAATTTTTCTTCAATAACGATTGCATCATCCATGTTTGCATCTAATCCATCATTAATTGCCTTCTTGCATGCTCTTACAGCAATAGGTGCGTTCTTTGCAATGCCTGCTGCCATTTTCTTTGCTGCATCCATAAGTTCTTCCTGTGGATATACTGCATTTACAAGACCGATTCTGTAAGCCTCATCAGCCTTAATGTTTCTTGCTGTATAAATCATCTGTTTAGCCATTCCAGGTCCAACGATTCTTGCAAGTCTCTGTGTTCCACCAAATCCCGGTGTAATTCCAAGACCTGTTTCAGGCTGTCCGAAAATAGCATTTTCAGAACAGATTCTAATATCACAACTCATTGATATTTCACATCCGCCACCTAAAGCGAATCCGTTTACTGCAGCAATAACAGGAACAGGTAATGTTTCAAGTTTTCTGAAAACATCATTTCCCTTCTTACCGAAAGCTTCGCCTTCAGCCTTTGTAAGTGTTGACATTTCTCCTATATCAGCGCCTGCAACAAATGACTTTTCTCCGGCACCTGTTAAAATCAATGCTCTTGTTTCATTAACATCAACTGCATCTAATGTAGCGTTTAATTCATCAAGGACCTGGCTGTTTAATGCGTTTAATGCCTTTGGACGGTTGATAGTAATAACTCCAACAAATCCTTCCTGTTCATAAGTAATAAATTCCATATCACTTCTCCTTTAAATCACCTTATTAAAAAACACATGAAAAGCTGGTAGTAAAATCTGCTACCAGCTTTTTATATATTTAATTAGTCTCTTTCAACGATTGTTGAGCAGCCCATTCCGCCACCGATACATAATGTAGCAAGACCCTTCTTAGCGTCTCTCTTCTGCATCTCGTGAAGTAATGTAACAAGTATTCTACAACCTGAAGCTCCAACAGGATGTCCAAGTGCAATAGCTCCACCGTTTACGTTAACCTTGCTCATATCAAATCCAAGGTCTCTTGCAACTGCAACTGACTGTGCTGCAAAAGCTTCGTTAGCTTCGATTAAATCCATATCGTCAACTGTTAAGCCTGTCTTTTCCATAACTTTTCTTGTTGAAGCAACAGGTCCAACACCCATGATTGAAGGATCAACTCCGCCAAGTGCTCCGCCAACAAATGTAGCCATAGGTGTAACACCTAATTCCTTAGCCTTTTCTTCGCTCATAACTACTACTGCAGCTGCTCCATCATTAATACCTGAAGCATTACCTGCTGTAACAACACCATCAGGCTTTCCTGAACAGCATCTTAATTTACCAAGTGATTCAGCAGTTGTTCCTGCTCTTGGTCCTTCATCTGTATCTACAACGATATCGCCCTTTCTGTTCTTAACAACAACTGGAACGATTTCATCCTTAAACTTACCTTCAGCCATAGCCTTTTCACATTTCTGCTGTGAGTTAGCTGAGAATGCATCTAATTCTTCTCTTGTGATTCCCCACTGTTCAGCTACGTTTTCAGCTGTAATCATCATATGATAATTGTTGAAAGCATCTGTTAATGCATCATTTACCATTGTATCAACAAGTGTTCCGTTGTTCATTCTGTAACCAAATCTTGCTTTGGGAAGTGCAAAAGGTGCCATTGACATATTCTCCATACCACCTGCAACAACGATATCAGCATCTCCTGCCTTAATCATCTGAGCTGCCATATTTACACAGTTAAGACCTGAACCACAAACAACGTTTACTGTAACTGCCGGTGTTTCAATAGGAAGTCCTGCCTTAATTGAAGCCTGACGTGCTACGTTCTGTCCAAGACCTGCCTGGATAACGCATCCCATATATACGTGATCAACTGCTTCCTTAGGAACGCCTGCTCTCTTAAGAGCTTCCTCAATAACGATAGATCCTAAAACCGGTGCCGGAGTTGTGCTTAATGCTCCGCCCATTTTTCCGATTGCTGTACGGCATGCGCCTGCAATAACTACTTTCTTTGACATAATATAATCCTCCATAAAAATTTAATTTAATATAATAAATTACATCAATTTTAAAAATTACTCACACTCTTAAATAATATCATCAATTGAATTTAACCGCAATAAACATTTAAAATAACTCTGTTAATGTTTTGTGAAAAATATGTAACATATCTGATATTTCCAAGATTGTTATAATTTTAACAAATTCTATTTCCTTTGTCTAGTATCTTCAATAAAAAAAATGGCGAATTAACGCCATTTTTTCACTAAAACCAGTTAAGTTTTATTATTTTTAATTACATTGCCTTTATGAATTTAAAAATAAACTTTTTAACGCCCTTTAAACTCTTTAACATATCGTTTCTAAATTTACGATAAAGCATGTACATTTTCCTCTTGTCCTCATCTGTAGCCCTGTCATTTGAAAACGCTGCTATAAGGGTTATGTCATATATCCATCGCCATTCTTCTTCTGAGAGCTGTGGAAACTGTTTTATCATTTTCTCTATTGCCTCTGTGGAATTGCCCTTATTTAAACCTGCTCCGAAGAAATTGCATATATTACAGATTTCCTTATAAGTGCTGCATATACTGTTTTTCCCTTTTATTTTCCGTATTTTACTGACTCTCTTAATTCTATGAGGCAAAACAAAAATAATGAATCCCGCCAACACACATATTATAAGTATGAAAATTACTTTTAACACCTTTATTACAGGCTTCAAACTTACATTTTCACTGTGAGATGTATTCTTATGACTTTCACTGTTTACAGTTGCCTTTGTGTTATTCGCCGAAGCCGTTGTACTTTCATTTGCGTGGGTTGTAGTTACCGCTGCAACTGTAGTTGCTTCCTGCTTTGTAGTATTGTTTTCCTGTTTTGATATTCTCGACGTGCTGTATCCCGGTGTATGTTCCCTTACCTGCCAGCCTTTAATATCATTAAATACCTCACACCATGCATGAGCCCCTTCATCAGTAACCGTAGCTGCAAATGTACCGTCATTTTGTTTGGTAAAACTTGAGGGGTCAATAACGTATCCCTCCACATACCTTGCCGGTACGTCCTTCATTCTGTAAATCAACGTTGCCGCCGATGCAAAATGCACGCAAAATCCCGTTTTCCTGTTAAAAAGAAAATCCTCCACGAAATCCCTGCCATCTGTTGTTTTTCCCGGCGCTTTACTATATTGTAAATCACTAAACCATTCATTAATTGCCGTGGCAACACCTACTTCGTAATTACTGTCAATTTGATTACATCTATGTTTTAATTCATCAAGCCCCTTAGGTTTTCCGATATATCTTACTTTTGTAAATTCACTATATTTGTACCAATAGGAAGATACATTGCTTAAATAGTCAAAATTATTACTTAAATCATTTCCATCGAAATATAAATATATATGTTGTTTTTTTCCATCACCTAAGGCGCAGGTATCATAATCAGCACTTTCATCCTTTACTTCGGAAAAATACGGTGAATATCCATATTTGCCGGATGCCCCTAAAGCATCAATAGTCATTTTCTGTTTTGCCAGGGATGTATAAGTTGAAAACTTATTATAGGGTTCATTTATTAACTTTTTAAACTGACTTTGTGTGTTATAAAATTCTTTTATATCCTTTACGGTATCTTTATCGGCACCTGTCCATTCCTTCCCGTTATAATCTATTCCTACAAAAGCTCTTAAATACACCGTTTTTGTAGGCTTCTTTGTAACCGTAACCTTTAATACCTTCTTCCCGGTAGCCCTGAATTCATTAATATTTTCTAACTTTCCTTTTCCAATTCCTGCTTTGGCATAGTTTCCGCTGCCTTCAAAAATGGAACTTAAGAAATCTCCCGGATTAATTTTATCAAAGTTCTTAATAGCCTCTGCTGTTTTCTTATAACTGTCCATTTTTTTATACTTTTCCAGCTTAGGTGAAATATTAAAAGCCAGAACCGACACCATCAGTAACACTGCCATGGTTGCTACAGCAGTGGTAATTACATTTTTTTTCTCCCTGTTGACGGTATATTGTAAAATAAAATACTGCTGCAAAAATAAGTTCTAATGTACTTGAAACTGAAGGCAGATAACCTACTGCCGAATCTAAAATCACAGGTGCTAATACCAGTAGTAAAGCCACATACCGGCAATTTTTCCCTATGATAATACTGTATAAAATAACTGCTATTAATAATTCCACCAATAGCAATATCACCACATTGTAAAGATAAGATGACTTATACTTTAAGCCTACATAATTGGTCTCATAGTAAAAATTCCAAAGTTTCAGAATTTTGTTTATATAAATTCCACTTCCTGCCCTGAAAAAATACAATCCACAAAGATACAAAACACCTATTATCACCATAGCTTTTCTGCTTTTTATCATCAGCATAAATAAAGCATATCCACCTATTGCGGCTGCTCCGCTGACTGATATTGTAATTATGGGTTTTATATCAAATTTAAACACTGAGGAAATTGCATCAAAAGAACATAACAGCACAAAGAATACTGCCAAAAGATACATAATGAAATTACTATTCTTTTTTTCAAGTTTAACAAATTCTATTCCCGCCATTTTATCCTACGCTATACGATAATATATGTCTCTTCATAACATACTTTATCGCCCTTCTTCTTTACTTCTATTTCATTGCCATTTACAATCAGCCTTCCATCAGACTTTATTTCCACCATGGAGCTGAAATCATTTCTGTCGAAACGCTCATCAAACTGCATATCTGCTCTTTTTCTGTCATGATATGATTCTAAATAAAGCAGCCTGTTAAGAAGTTCGTATATATTTTCTTCATTTTCTACTCTCTTCCTAATAATTCTGTCATTTTTTTCCTCGTACCATGCAACCATATGAACACATTTTTGTTCTATTAATGAAAGAGATACCGAAGCAGCCATTTCAATGGCATTTACCGGCAGATTTTTTCTGCCATGTTTCTTTCCTCTTAGATGCTTTACGGTATTGTTTCTAAACAAGTCAATCCATATAAGAACCACACAGCCTAATGGTTTTCCGTGTTCCTTTATTAAAAGATTGTCAGTCTTGGCTGACAGTTTCCAGTGTATATCATGTATAGGATCACCTTCCACGTACTCCCTTATCTGATATATTTCAGATAAATCATCACCTTTTTCACTATCAGAATATACCTCTGAATCTGCAATAAATTCTCTGGTGGTTCTTTGTATCTCTGTCATTAAAAGATGGGTTTCCGGCAATATTTCTATCTTCTTAACATCATTTGTTTTCTTTTTTAAATAAAGGCAACCAATCCAGTCATATACATAATACTCCACTAAATATACGGAAATTTCACCACAGTCTGAGGATAAAAAGCTTTCACTGAAAGTTTCCTTTACTCCTCTTGTAACGGTATGATTAATTATTTCCTTTTTAACCTCACCGGTAAAATTATTTACCACCTTAATTTTAAAGCCACACCTTACACTTAACCACTTTGATTTATTTTTTACCTGAATTAATATTGGAATTTCACTGTTTTTTTCAGCAGAATACAAGCCTTTATCCAATGTAACCTGTATAAACCGTGATACAATACGAACATACACAATTGCCATAATATAATACATACATTCCATTAAAAGAACAATTCCTATTACCTTCTCTGTAAAAAGAAAAAACATGCAAAGGGTTATTAAGGTAACCAAACCATAAATTAAACTTCTTTTAATCATACCTACCTTCTCATTGCAGGTTCAGGTACCTGTCTTAAAATTTCACTTAAAACATCGTGTTTATTAATATGGCTTACCTTTGCCTTGGTACTCAGTCTCACTCTGTGAGTTGCAATACACTCAAATACATCTCTTACATCCTGTGGTACAACAAAGTTTCGCCCTTTCATCCATGCATATGCCCTGCTCATTGCCGCTAAAGCCACTGTTCCACGGGGACTCATTCCCCCTCCTAACATTTCATGGTTTCTTGTGCTTTCTGCCACCTGAACAATATATTTGTACACGCTGTCCTTAATGTACACTTCCTTTACTTCCTGTTCCATAAGGATAATGTCATTAGCACTTATTACATTATTTACATATTCTAAAGGATTTCCCATTTGCCTTCTTTTAAGGATTTCCATTTCCTCTTCCACTGTAGGGTACCCCATATTTACACAAATCATAAATCGGTCTAACTGTGACTCCGGAAGCATCTGGGTTCCTGCTGAGCCTTCAGGATTTTCCGTTGCTATAACCACAAAAGGATTTCCCATCTCTCTTGTTATTCCGTCAACGGTAATTTGTCTTTCTTCCATAACCTCTAATAATGCTGACTGGGTTTTAGGGGATGTTCTGTTTATTTCATCTGCCAAAAACATATTGCACATAAGTGCTCCCGGTTTGTAAACAAACTGTCCCGTTTCCTTTTTGTATATGGAAAATCCCGTTAAATCTGACGGCATTATATCCGGTGTAAACTGTACTCGACTGTCTTTAATTCCCATAGCCTTTGAAAAAGCCTTAGCCATGGTAGTTTTTCCTACCCCCGGCATATCCTCTATAAGAATATGTCCCTGTGCAATAATTGCTGCCATTATTTTTTCAATAACGTCGTTTTTTCCAACTACTGCCTTTTGTACTTCATTAATAACTGCCAAAGCCTTATTTAATTCGCTCATTATTTTTGCCCCCTGTTTATTTTAATAATTATAATTTTCTCTGTTTGTACTTCCTAATGAACATAATTTAACATATAATTCTGCATCTGTAAGGAAAACATACGGATTAACGTAAAAAATATCCAATATATTTGCAGTAAGCGCAGATAAGAATCTCCAACCTATAAAAGAAATATCTAATACAAATGTATCAAACTTGTTTCCCATCATCATGTTTTTACTTCTTTCAAAAGCCTCATGCATATCCATGTCTGGATTTTCTGCCAATAAATAAGGCACCATCCTATACTCATATGACTTAATTATACCCGGAATAATAAACAATAAGCTCCAAAGTGCTGTAAAAAGATTCTTACAAAACATAATCTTTACTACATTTCCGTATCCCTTTCTAAAAGCATATGCTATTTCAGATGTTTCAGGCTTTTGGGTTCTATTCTTTAAAAACCATCTTTTACATCCGACTTCAAGTGGGGATAAAAGAAAACATCTAAGCAAAATAGATGCCAGCATAAAGAAACCTGCCACACTCATAATTGCATACAATTCAACTAAGGATATACCACTAAATATATTTTTAATATAATTTCTTACATTAAACATCTGAGAAGAGATATCAATGCTGCTGTCCGGTTTCATGTTTGTTATTCCACTACCATTTATTATCTGGTCAAAATAACTTCCGGAACTTCTTCCCATAAGACCCTTACTATAATTAGTAGATATTCCGTTAGTTCCTAAATTTACGTTTAAACGGATTCCCTGTCCTATTGCAATAGCCGTAATTACTGAAAGAAGTACAATCCACCAGTAATTTTTTCTCATAATCTGTTTTGCATTATTCTTTAGTTCTACTCTGTTCCACATATAATACTTTTACTCCTCTCAACACTTTTATTTTATAAGTGTAAAACAGCCCGCTTACAACTTGCAAGCGGGCTTACATTTAATCAAATTATTTAATTTCGTATAACCATCCCTTAGGTGGCTCAATTCTTCCCATCTGAATTCCTGTTAAAGTCTCATAAAGCTTCTTTGTTGTAGGTCCCATTTCTTCCATTCCGCTTGGGAAGCAGATTTCTTTACCATGGTCAACAATCTTTCCTACAGGGGAGATAACTGCTGCTGTACCACAAAGACCACACTCTGCGAAATCTTTAACTTCATCAAAATATACTTCTCTCTCTTCAACTTCAAGTCCTAAGTAATCCTTAGCAACTGTCATAAGTGAACGACGTGTAATAGATGGTAAAATACTATTTGACTTAGGTGTAACAACCTTATTATCCTTTGTAACGAAAATGAAGTTTGCACCACCTGTTTCTTCTACCTTTGTTCTTGTAGCTGCATCAAGATACATATTCTCGTCAAAGCCTTCTTTATGTGCTGTAACAATGGCATGTAAGCTCATTGCATAGTTAAGACCTGCCTTAATATGACCTGTACCGTGAGGTGCTGCCCTGTCGAAATCACTTACCTTAATTGTAATAGGCTTTGCGCCACCCTTGAAGTAAGGTCCAACAGGTGTTGTAAGTACTCTGAACTGATATTCATCAGCAGGCTTTACACCAATAACAGGATTACTTCCAAACATATAAGGTCTTACATAAAGTGTAGCTCCACTTCCATATGGTGGAACGTATCCTGCGTTAGCCTTGATTGTCTTTTCGATAGCTTCTACAAATTTATCTTCAGGATATACCGGCATCTCCAGTCTTCTGGCTGAATCTGCCATTCTCTTTGCATTTAAATCAGGACGGAATGTTACTATACGTCCATCCTCTGTGGTGTAAGCTTTCATTCCTTCGAAAACTGTCTGAGCATACTGTAAAACTCCGGCACATTCGTTTATGACTACATTAGCATCATCTGTTAACTTTCCGTCATCCCACTTTCCATCTTTGAAATTAGATACAAATCTCTTGTCAGTCTGGATATATCCAAAACCAAGATTTGCCCAGTCAATATTTTTCTTGTCCATATTAAATTTCCTCCGTTTGTCTTAGTAGTTTTTAACCTATTTAAATATACTACTATTTTTTTTTACGGTCAATATTTAGCATGACATTATTAACTATTTATTGAACTTTGTCCAATTATACTCATACATATTTGAAAAGAAATTCTCATATTCTTTTTTCAGCTGTTTTCCAAGAGTAACCTGTTGCCCGTCATGTTTTTCAGGCAATGTGATTAACCCGGAAATATTCATATCTTTTTTCCCTATCTGATAAAATACCACTCCCTTAGTTACAAAATCTTCATCATTTTCTTCTTTGTACAACTGTGTATATTTATCATCATCCGGTATTTCATACATCCATACGGTGTCTGAAACCTTTTTACATTTTGTTAAAGTATTATCAATTTCTGTAAGCATAGTCTCATCATCACCTACAGCAACACACTGTACTTCCTTATTTTTATCCCACCCTTCAGGCAGGGTGAAATATATTTTTTTGCCGGATAAATACTTTCCTTTTTCATTGTATGTATATGTTTCGCACTCACTTACAAAGTTGTAGGCATCATTTAAATACCCCTTATCCTCAAGAATTTTCATAGTGTTAGTGTAAGCTTCCGGAATATAAATCAGTCCACCGGCGTAACCACCAGCATCATATCCGTCATCTGATGATATTCTATACGTAACTGAAATTCCCCATATTTTTTCGTAGCTTTTCGGAATATACATTCCATTAGCTTCCACATCCTTTTTAAGTGCCTCTACAAAGGAATTAATCAACTCCTTATTTTCAGGCTTTGATAAATAATCCACCTCATCCGTAACCTGACCTGCCTTAACAGCATAATCATCACCATATATTTCTTCTTCATCAGCATCACCATTTACAACATATTTAGAGATTTGCATATCTGTAATGTATTTATACGGTATTATGTAAAAAGGATGCTTTACCTGAGAATAATACTTAGTTGATGTTATATCAGACATTTTTTTCATAATATCTTTTGTATTTCTGGCAATGTAATAACCATCATATTTTCTTGAAATGGTTTTTCCATTTTTTAACACATACTTAATACTAATACTTTCCTGGTCACTACCACCATATCTGCTTTTAATCGGTAAAAATCCGTGATGCTTATCTAAGCTGTTTGTAATCAGCTTATGTACTTCACATACATCACTTATAATATTAGCATCATCTGTATAAGATGCCAAAACATCTTTCCCATCAATAACAAAACTTTGAGTGTTTCCCTGAACAATATTTACTTTCTGTACATCTTCCTTATCAGGTACTCTTTGCAGGTATCCCAATCCTCCTGATGTTGTAATCAGTAAAAATGCCATGATGCACACAAATACCACACCACATTCCATAAGGCTAGACTTAAACTTTGATAGTCCTCTGTGAAATACTAAATGCAATAACAAATTAGCCGTCATTACGGCAATTACAGTTCCCACAACAAACCATATATACTGTGCCTTACAACTATCATCTCCCAAAAATGAGCACATATATCCCACACCAAATCCTGTTGCAAAACATGTGAAGAATTTAATAATAATTTCCACTATGCTAAAGGCAAAGGCATTCTGGGCACTTTCTGCCTTTCTCTGTTTACAAAGTACAAAGGATGCTGCCATAAGAACCACTGAAAGACATATCCACCATGCAATTCCAAGGCCGCTTCCACTTCCGAATTTACATGTATAAAATGATGCTGCCGGAGATAAAAATGTAAGAACCGTACTTGGAATCTCTGATACAGCAAGTCCCGGAATAACAGATTGTGGAAACAATACCCCAATCAGGACACATATAGGATATATGGCGCTGATTACCACATATGATATAAGTACATCAGCCACTGTTCCGCAACATAATGAAATCATAGCTATAAAACTTACATTTCCAATAATTGTAACTGTCAGTATTCCTATTACCTTAAATGATTCAATTAATGCCACATCACTTAAACCTAAAATGGCACCAACAGAACCTATTATAATCATAGGAACTATACATAAAACCAATGTGGAAAAGTATCTTACAAAAAATAAGGTTCTTCTGCTTATTGGGTAACTGCCAAATAAGTCCACACTTCTTTTATTATGCATATATGAAAATGACATTATTGCCATGATTATTGAAAAGATTATGGCAAATGCCACAAAAAATATAGCCGGAAGATATTCACAAACTTCTTTCATATCTTTTATATAACTTTCCATTCCTAAATTTTGCTGCGTACCACAAACTATCATTGCAAATATTTCAATCATTGGAAATGATAAAAACAACAAAATCCAATATGCAATTGAAAACGGAAGATTTTTTCTTAATGACCATTTAAATAATGCAACTGCTTTTTTCTGCCTGATAATCCTACATTATTTTCCATAACCTACACCCTCCATTTCGTTAATAAATACTTCTTCTAATGTTGATGGCATTACTTCTAAAAATGCCGGTTCTAATTTCTTTAGTTCTTCCATTACTTCATCTAAATCTCCCTTTACCATAAGCACATAATATCCACCTATCTGGCTTAATACCTGGGCATCTAAATGGTTAAAGGCATCTCCATCCGGCGGATTGTTAAATGCCATATGGATTTTATGCATCTTATTCTTAAGTTCGTCTGTTTCCTTATTTGTAACAAGACTTCCACTATGTAATAATACTATTCTGTCGCATATATCATCAATTTCCCTTAAATTGTGGGATGCAATAATACATGTCATGTTATTTTCCGTAACGTCCTCGATTATAATAGTCTTTAATGTTTTTCTTATAACCGGGTCTAATCCGTCAAATATTTCATCTAAAAACAAATATTTCGGTCTTGTTGAAAAGGCAAGAATAAGGGATGCCTGCCTTTGCATACCTTTACTCATATTAATTATTCGCTTGTTTGTTGCTATAGGGAACATTTTACATAACTGTGTGTAACGTTCCTCATCCCAGCTTTTATAGAGACCTCTTAAAAGCTTTGCCATATTTTCCACTGTACTGTCATTAAAAAAGTAGGGATAATCGGAAATAAAATAGCAGCGCTCCTTTATTTCATGGTTATCAAAGGAATCCTGTCCGTCTATTATAACCTTTCCCCCATCAGGCTCATAAACTCCTGCAAGGGTTCTTAAAAGGGTACTTTTACCACTTCCGTTACTTCCTGCTAAGCCGAAAATTGTTCCTTCAGATATGACGCAGTTTAAATTATTAATGGCAACTGTTTTGTCAAATCTTTTCGTCAGATTATTTATTTCTATCATTCTGTCTTTCCTCCACTTATAGTTTCATCTATAATTTCTATCATCTCACCCCTGGTAATGCCTTTTTTGTAGGCTTCCCCGATAACACCGGTAAGTTTCTTTTTAATCTCTATTTTCTCAGCTTCATTTTGTCCTAATTTGTCTGAAATAAAGCTTCCCCTGCCTACAGTTGAATATATATATCCGTCTGTTTCTAACATCTTGTATGCTTTCTGTACCGTATTAGGATTAATGCCTAATTCTGTAGCCAGAGTTCTAACCGGCGGCAGTTTTGTGTGACTTTTAAGTATTCCAAGGGATGTAAGCCGGACTACATCATCATATAACTGCTGATAAACCGGCGTTCTTGAACCAAAGTTTACTGTGAACATATTATTCCCCTTTCATTTATTAATTGTACTACATCAATTAGTACAATTTAATAATACAATTTCCTTTTACATATGTCAAGAAAAAATATCCCTGTTTTCGGCATATTTTTTGACATTAAAAATTGCTATCTTAATAATATTTTTCCAAAGATTTATACATAAAATAAAAGATTGTCATTAAATTATCTTTCAGACATTTAACAACAATCTTTTATACTTTGCATTATACTGCATATTCTATTTTAGACCTATTAATTACAGCTTATTACTGAAGCTTTTCTAAAAGTTCAATAATAGTGTCAATATTTTCAAAATTATCTTCGTTTCTCTCATCATAAGGAATATCTACATCAAATTTATCCTCAAGTGCAACAATCAACTCCATAAGCTGTTTTGACTCTAAGAACTCCGCTATGCTCATATCCTCATCATCCGGATCCCATAATGGATTAATGTCGCATAAAATTTCTATAATATCGTCACGCATATCTTTTCCTCCCATAAATTATTTATTAGAAATTTAATACTGATATATATTTATCATAATATATGATATGGTTCAATGGTTTTAACCCATTTTATTAAAAAAAATATTGCACTATCTAAACATGACTTATTGCCCTAGCTCCATCTTTCAATAAACTGTTCCTCTGTAATGATTTCAATTCCCAATTCTTTAGCCTTTTTGTTCTTAGAAGAATTAGACATTATGTCATTATTGATAAGATAATTGGTTTTAGATGTTACGGAGCCTGTCACCTTACCGCCTCTTTGTTCAATATATTCCTTTACCTCATTTCTGTTGGCAAAATGACTAACACTACCTGTTACCACGAAGTTAAGTCCCTCCATATTCTGAGCGTTATGGTTTACTTCCGGATTCTTTATTGTTACTTCCTGAAGAAGCCTATCTAATTTTTCAACGTTTCCCCTATCTGAAAAATATTCCGTGAATTTTTCTGCCATTTTGTCCCCAATTCCATCTATCTTAACCAGTTCCTCCACTGTAGCATGTCTGATTTTTTCCAAATCATTATCAAAATATTTGCAGATAAGTTTTGCATTTGCGACACCTATGTTAGGAATTCCCAAACTGTATATAAGGGCGTGCAGTTCCACGTCCCTTGACTTGTTAAGGGATGTTATTAAATTATCATAGGACTTTTCACCAAATCCCGATGTATTGGTAATCTCCTCCCTGTATCTGCTTATACGGTAAATATCTGCAAACTCTCTGATGTAACCTGCATCAATAAATTTTTCCAATGTTTCCTCTGATAATCCATCGATATTCATTGCATTTCTTGATACAAACAAAGTAAATGCCTTAATATTTTTTGCAGGACATTGTTTATTGGGACAATAGAGAGTTTTTATTCCATTATCATTTCTTATTTCCGTATTATGTCCACAGGCAGGGCATGTATCAGGAACCTCAATATTTCCGGTTTGGGTAAGATTTTCGGAAATCTGTGGAATAATCATATTTGCCTTGTAAACCTTTATCCTGTCTCCTGAGTGAAGGGCTAACTGTTCCACTATACTTACATTATGAACGCTTGCCCTGGTAACTGTGGTACCTTCTAATTCCACTGGTTCAAAAACTGCAACAGGATTTATAAGACCTGTTCTGCTGGGACTCCATTCTATATATTTCAAAGTTGTTTCAGCCTGTTCATCTTCCCATTTAAAGGCTATGCCGTTTCTTGGAAATTTAGCCGTTGACCCCAGAGAAATTCCATATGCAATATCATCATACATAAGTACAAGTCCATCTGAAGGATAATCATATGTTTTTATTTTCTCTGCAAAATATTCCACGGTTTCCTTCATATTATCCTGAGTTACCCTTTTATGTTCCACCACATCAAAACCCTGATTTTCAAGCCATTTAAACTGATTTTCCATGGAATTTTGAAAATCCACATTTTCAGCATTAATTAAGGCAAATGCCATAAAATTAACATTTCTTTTAGCTGTTATTTCCGAATTTAACTGTCTCACTGAACCTGAGCATAAATTTCTTGGATTTTTATACTTTGCATCTATATCTTCTATTGACTTATTTATTTCCTCAAAATCAGAATATTTAATTACAGCCTCACCTCTTAAAGTTAACTCTCCTTTAAAAGGAATGGATACAGGGATATTTTTAAAGGTTCTTGCATTAGCAGTAATTACTTCCCCCACCTGTCCGTTTCCACGGGTAACTGCCTTTTGAAGACTTCCGTTGTTATATGTCAAAACTACCGTAAGTCCGTCTAACTTCCATGACAAAAGACATTTTCTCTCCCCTGCAAATGCAGCTAATGTCTCCACTTCCTTTGTCTTATCCAATGACAACATAGGACTTCCATGCTGTTCCTTTGGCAGTTCACTTACTACCTCATATCCTACGTTCACCGTAGGGCTGTTAGCAAGAACAATTCCTGTTTCCTTTTCTAATGAAAGAAGTTCATCGTAAAGCTTATCATATTCAAAGTTAGACATTATTTCTTCTGCCTCCTGATAATAAGCTCTTCCTGCTTTATTTAAAAGTTCAACTAATTCTTTAATTCTCTCTGATTTCTCCATTTTATCCTCTCTTAAATACCACAGATTTTCTTTAATTTATTTAACTCTTCCTCTGTTACGTTTCTGTACGCACCAACAGGCATATTGCCCATTTCAATGTTAACTATTCTGATTCTTTTTAATTTCTGAACATTATAGCCTAGTGCCTCACACATTCTTCTTATTTGTCTGTTAAGTCCCTGAGTAAGAACAATATTAAAGGTATTATTACTTATTTTAGATACCCTACAGGGTCTTGTTTTCTGATTTAATATTTCTACTCCCTGTGACATTTTTTTAATAAAATCGTCAGTTATTTTTTTGTCTACAGTGACTATATATTCCTTTTCGTGGTAATTAGATGCTTTTAATATTCCATTTACAAAAGCACCGTCATTGGTAAGCAAAATAAGCCCCTGAGAGTTTTTGTCTAATCTGCCAATGGGATATATTCTCTTATGATAACCAACAAAATCTATTATATTATCAGGATTTTTCATATCTGAGGTACATTCAATTCCTACCGGCTTATTAAGGGCAATAAGTATCTGCTGCTTTTCCCTTATAATTACCTTATCCTCAACTTTTACTATGTCAGTACAAAGGATTTTCTGCCCCATAAGAGCCACTTCATCATTTACAAAAACCTTTCCCTTTTCCACTAATCTGTCTGCTTCACGCCTTGAACAAAATCCCGAATCACTTAAATATTTATTAAGACGTATAGGAGTTAAGTCCCTGTTTTTTTCTCTTGATATTTCTTTGTTATCTATACAAAACGCCCTGGTTATTTTACTCATATTATTTCCTTACCTGTTAATAAATTAATGACTCATTTCATCAGTTATTATTAGCAGGCTTCCATCCTTAACTTCAATTTCCACTTCATTTCCAATAAATGAATTGCTTACTGATAATGTAGAATCCGGTTCAATGGTTACTTTTTCAGCGTGATACAATGCCCCCTTAATTGTAACCTCCTTAGCATCACCACCTATGGCAAATACCGACAAATTACCTTTTTCCTGCTTGGGAATGGTTATTTTTCTATTGGTAATCATATAGTAAGTATTAACATCATCAATCATTTTTATATTAACATCTCTTTTTGATGCATAAAGCATAACCTGAATATTGGCAAAGGTGTGGTCTATTCTTTTACCCTTGGTTCCGCCGTATATTACTATATTATTATAGCCTTTTTCCATTGCCAGTTCCACAGCCAGCATCATATCCGTGTCATCTTTCATTACCTTATATCTTATAACATTATCCCCTTTTGGTACATAGCCTAATGAATCAAAATCCCCTAATATATAATCAGGAGTAATGTTTAACTTTTCAAGAATTTTCACTCCACCATCTGCTGCTATGACACAATCCCCTTCATTTATTTTAAAATCAGTGCCTGTATTATCCCCGGCACCTGCTATATAACATGTTTTCTCCACACATAACTCCTTGGTAATATATAAATTCTATTTCATTGGTTACTAAATACATCCATATTTGCAACATTTACTTCTTTTTTTTAGTATAAAAAGAAGTATCACAAATGCAATACTTCTTTTTATAATTATTTCTTTTTCTTTGTAGTTTCATCAGAAGCCTTTGTTGTACTGTTTTCTTTAGTAGAAGCTTCTTCCTTTTTCTCACTGACCTTTTCACTTATTTTATTAAAATAATCATCTAACTTCTTGTCAGACTTTCTTGCCTCTTCAAATTCCTGACTTACACTCTTTAACAGTTTTTGCACGTCATCATCTTTCGTAAGGCTGTCCATGTACTTCTCAACTTCCTCACCGGGATCATTTTGAATATACACATTTCCTGTTTTCCCATCACGAACAACGTAAAAACGGGTTATGGACGGAGCCGGAGTATCAATGTTCTTGTACTCTGTCTGATAATATGCATATACAACGTATGTGTTTTCATACTGTCCTTCTTTAGTGTAACACTCTATGTCACTATATGCTGAAACATAATTGTTGTATTTAATTTTGTTAATGTCATACATATTTCCAACGTACTGGGCTAATACCTGAAGACGCTTCTGCTCATCCTCAATTAAAAATGCATTAAGGTAATTCTTAATAACATCGGAAATCTCAGGATACTTTTCATCTTCTAAAGGATTTGCTACTGTTTCCTTATTTGATGCTGAATTATTTTTTCCCACAAAATGTGATACTAAGAAAACAACGCCTCCTAAAATTACTACTGCCAAAAGTACGGCAATTATTATATCAAATCTGATTTTGGGTTTCTTTTTCTTATTTTCTTTTTTCTTTTTTATAATCTCACCGGACTTTTTGTGATCTTCTTCAACCTCTTTTAATAAGTCCTCTAATTCAGAACTTATAAATCGCTTTTTTTCAGTGCTCACAATGACACACTCCTTTATCAAAATTTGTATTCATAATAATGTGATAAATACACCCGACGGGAATCGAACCCACATTACTGCCTCCGGAGGGCGGCGTTTTATCCATTAAACTACGGATGCATTTTTACATCACTGTCCATTTTACATTAGAAAAATGTATTAGGCAACTGTTATTTTAAATTACCTCTTTAATATCCTAATTCTTCTGTTTCTCTTTTGTATACATACACATGGTCAGAAAGTATTTCCACAGGATCTAACTGAGTTCTATTTACCTCCCGTATCATTTCATCTATTTCCTTTGTATCCCAGCCCATGGCAGGAATCAATATCACCTCATGAATGGAACTGGGAATAATATATATATCCTGTCCAACCTTGTCAGCGAACTTTTTAAGTACCCCGGGATAAAGTATGCATGCTGCCCCATTTGACTTGTCTTCGTTAGTCATTACATACATCTCCATATTTCTGTCTAATTTAACTTTTTCCATCTCTTCCTTAACCATATCCTCAACTTGTGCATATGTATATCCCCCATAGCAGGTTTCCTCTTTTATTAAATCACCATCATCATTATCCTCATCCCTTTCATCCCCCACTATACTGTCAAGAATCATTTCAGAAATAATATCTTCCATTCTACGTATAACAGGAGGATACTTTGTCCATGTATTCTCATAGGCCGTAACACATAACCGGGATAAATCTATTCCCCATTCTTTTATGTTACTATCTCTAATCATGGTAACTGCCTGGGCTCCCTCCCTGTAGGATACCAAAATATAAAATACTATAGCTAAATCAAGAACTCTAACATGGGGTGTTGTTTTTAACATTTCTCTGTTCATATTATAATTAACCAGCTTATAAAAGATTCTTTTTTTGACCTTTGAAAAATTTCTTAAATCATTGATGTTAACTTCATTTATTAAACCCTTGGAACTATCTAAATAAACCTCAAAAATTTCTTTGCTTATATCATCAATATTCCTGCCTTTTTTAAACTGTGAGTAATAATCATTAAGATATATATTAGGGGTTGCCATATCATTTTTTCTTTCTATACTTATGGCACGCATTCTTACATTATTATTCTTTATAATGTCGTGAACAAATACTGTGCAATCTTCTAAATTTTCCTGAACCAACTCCTCCACTTTTTCTTTTATTTCCTTAATAAACGTTACATAATCCATTTTATTTCTCCTAACATTATGAATTTGTTCAGTTGCATAAGGTTTGTGTTCGATTTATAGTTTTATTATAATGCATAGCATTATATTTTTCAACATATATTTTAAGTGACCATTTCTAAAAGAAATGGCCACTTATTAACTGCGGATACCTTTTATTTATTTCTTATTGCCTCTATAGGTCTTTTTGATGCTATCTTATAAACCGGTATAAAGCTTGCTACTGCTGCAACGCCTAAGCTTATTAATAGAAGTAATATAATCTGTCTTGGTCCGAAATTAAGTACAGTTATTAAAACTCCCATCTCTTTTCTTATAGCACTGTTTATCCATACTGTAACGCTTCCGGCAGCTATTGTTGCTAAAACAAAGTTTATAACAGCTATAATAAAGCTCTCTGAGAAGAATATTCTAAATACGTCATTACTTCTTGCACCTATTGCCCTAAGTATTCCGATTTCCTGCTTTTTGTAAGCTATACTTGTGGCAATAAAGTTTGATAACATAATTGCCGCAAATAATGCAAATCCCAATCCCACATACAGGAATACCTTTGATAATACATTTAATATTTCATCTACTGAATCTAACTCAAAGGTAACTGAATTTTGCATTTTAAATTTTACATTATCTTTTTCCGTATAACAATACTTTACAAGTTTTTGTATGTCTGCCTTGTTATCAGGCATTGATGACACTGCAAAACTATAAGTTCCAATTGCTCCAACCCAGTCTTTTTCGTAGAATTTATCAGGAACAACATATCCTGCCTTACCTTCTCCTTTTATTACTCCTACTATCTTCCAGTTTTTATCTGTTTTTTCCTCTTCACTGGCTAATGAATAGCTTATGTTGAAAAATGGTTCATTCTTAAGATATTCAACGAAATCCTTAGCATCTACATCTTCACCGTTTTTGTATATTTGTCCTTCCGGAACAATTATTTCATTATCTGCTAATTTACTCTTTTCACCATCAACCCATGTGATTTTTGACTTGTCAGCATCTGATAATTTTGTCATTCCATCAGATGAACAATCATAGCTGCTATTGCTTACATCCATATAAATGGAATTAGTATTTACATTAATAACCTTTCCGTCACCATTGACTAAACTTTCAACATATCCGTCACCGGTCATGGCTACACATGATAAGCTGTATTCCTTTATCCCATCTAATTCTCTGCTTAATGCGTACATGGCAAGAGTTTCTGCATTACTTTTTCCTGTCATGCTGTCACCTATTGTTTTATATCTGTTAAAATCAACCTTTGTGTCAATTACGGCAGTAACAGTAAATTTATCCCCGTTTAACTCAATTGTTTTTCCTATAATATCTTTATAATCTGAAATCTTTTCAATGCTTTTGCCTTCTAAATATCCTGTTTTTTCGTAGGTTTTATATACATATTCACTAATAGCTATTTCTTTCTTACTTCCGTCAGGCAGTTTTCCGGCTAATACCTTGTATCCCATTTCATCAATTATTTTCTGATTAATGTCAGCAAATCCTGTTATTGATGTTGCATATGGACAATAGACTTCATTTCCTGACAGATTTGATGTGTCTTTTATGTTTGTCATTTCCATTCCTTCATCGCTAGGCATATAAACACCTCTGAAATCATGGCCTGTTTCTTTACTTATCTTTGCTACATCTTCATCTGTAAGTTTGTATGACCAGTCATCCCACCATGTAGCTCCATCGTTATCCATTTTTTTAGCTTTTAATACAGACGCATATTTTATATTTGAATCTGATATTGAATTAGTACATGTTTTAATATGGTCATATGTTCCAAATGTATCTGCCAGTGCAAACATTCCAAATGCCACAAAAGACAATAAAATAGTAATCACCAGTCTGAATTTCTTGTGTTTTAAACCACTTGCTCCAATTTTAAAGGAATTTTTAACAGGAAGCTTTGATTTAATTAATTTAAACTCTCCATCCACATAATCAATTGCATCCTGATTTGTTTTTTTGAAATTGCCGCTAACATGCTGCTTTGCTTTTATTGTTGCCTTAACATCTTTTTTGGCAGAATCCATATACTCATTTATTGCAATTCTGTCTTCCTCTGTAAGATGATATCCTTCAGATATAATAAAACCGTCCTCTTCAAAGGAAATTCCCTGGGAGAAATCAATTTCATCACCGTCTCTTTTTTCTACATCTGAAATAACTTTTCCATCTGCCAGTTCTATAATTCTGTCTCCATACTGCTCTGCAAACTCCCTATCGTGGGAAACTACAATTACAAGCTTCTCCTCTGACAGCTTTTTCAGTGTATCAAAAACCTGTTTTCCTGTATTAGAATCCAAGGCTCCTGTAGGCTCATCTGCCATAATTATCTGAGGATTTTTTACTAAAGCTCTTGCAATTGCAACTCTTTGCTTCTGACCTCCTGAAAGTTCATTTGGCTTTCTGTCACCAAATCCGTCTAAATCTACCTGTCTTAATATTTTACTTATTTCCTCATCTGTGGCTTTTCTTCCCTGAAGTTCAATTGCCAATGCTATATTAGCTCCCACAGTAAATTCTTCTAAAACATTGTACTCCTGAAAAATAAATCCAACATATGTATTTCTGTATGAATCAAAATGATTCTGTTTAAAGTTTTTAGAAGAAACACCTTTTATAATTATTTCTCCATCATCATATTTATCTAGTCCTCCTAAGAGATTAAGTAATGTTGACTTGCCGCTTCCGGACTTTCCCAACAGGAAAATCATTCCTTTTTCAGGAAATTTTAATGATATACCTTTTAATGCTTCAACAGAAACACCTTTTTTGGTTTTATATGTTTTTCGTAAATTTTTCGTTTCTAACATTTTACTACCTTTTCCTTTCATATTGTATCGCTCTAGAACTAATTGTACTATATCAATTAATACAATTGTATTATAGTAACCCCATTTTAATCTGTCAACCCCCTTTTTATTTAAATATTTTATTCTTTATATTTACGGTATGGAATAATGCCTAATAACACAAAACGACCTTTAACTACCGGTTTAAAACCCGATAGCTAAAGGCCGCCTTTAAATTATAGGAAATACGTTATAAGTATTTATGCTCCCACGATTATATTTCCCCAGTCATAGTCCACAATCTTATATGCCGGATTTACCGGTAAAAGTATTTTCTCATATAAGAAATTATGTCCTGCTACTGTATTCATTTTTCTGTTCTGATACAAAATATCAGCAATGGAATAAATTGTATAGTTTTCAACATCGCTATATACATATGTTCCATCCTTTAATTTTGCATATGCTCTTACCATAAATTTATCACTGTAATATTTAACGGAATCCACAAACTGCATTGTCATAGTGTAGCTTTGTGCATCTTCCATATCACTGTATGCCACAGAGCATTTTCCTATATCTGTAGACTGATAGTTCATTACTCCCTTACTTGAACTTCCTACTACCATATCTTCTGCTGTTGCATAATTCGCCACACCATATACAAGACCTGAACTTACAATTTCCTTATTAGGATCAAAAACTGAATATACAACTCTATGTCCCTTTACTGTTGTGCTAATCTGGTATCCGTTTATTTCAATTCCTGCCTTCTTTGGAGCTGTTGTAGGTGCTTCTGTTGGTGCCACTGTGGTTTCTTCCTTATAGTTTTCAACGGAGAAATCCGCCACATTGCATGCTCCGCCTTCTGCCATAATTGTTAATGTATGCTTACCTGTCTGACTAAGATTAATTTTTGCACTGTGATCCACAAAAGTTGTCCATGCGCTGCTTGCCTGAACAGGTATAGTTGCTATGGTATTTCCGTCTAATTTTACAATCATATTTTTAGCATTATACTGAGCCTCCCCTGCTGCAAGTTTTAGATTAATAGTATAATCTCCCGCCTTAGCAACAGAAACCATATAGCTAAGATACAATCCGTCATTAAGATTTCCTGCATATGTTACATTGTTATCAGTATTCATGGTTATGGCTGATGACTTGTCTGAGTATGAATTTACCGGTATTGTTCCCGGAATATCCTTTGCCGTTACGGTTTCTGAGCTTTTTCCATTAAGTCTTCTTTCTAACTGGTCATAATACAATGACTGTGGAGACAATGTGCTTCCGCTTCCAATTCCCTCCTTATAATCCTCTGGTGCCGTATTAACAGTTCCATACTGGGAAGACATTGTGGTTGGAGTTGTTTTAACTGCCGTGGCAGCTCCCTGAGTTCCTATTATGTAGCCATATCCAAACTGACGTGAATCAATTATGTAATTTGTTCCTGATTTATAATAATTTCCCTTTGTGTTCCAGAAAACCGTCTGGGTAGAAGTATAACCGTGTCTGTTTCCTGCCGTTCCACCATATGGTCTTACATTTGTTTCCACAAAATCACCATTTAACTCCTCATTGTCAATAAGATTTGACATACTTAAATACATATGAAAATCACTTCCATACTTAGGGTCTGTCGACTTGTAATGATATACTACATTTCCACTGGCATAAGAATATTTAAAAGCAAAACTATGTCTTGCACTGGTGGAAGAACAGTTTTTAATTAATGTTTCCTGACCACAGACATTCATTCCATAGCCGTTTCCACCGCCGCCTTCATACTGTGGATAACTGAAATCACAATTTTCAACTGTTAAGTTTCTTGTCTGATTTATATCAAGACCATTAGAACTCATATGTGTCTGACTTGCATTTCCTGCCTGATATGTAGAAATATTCTTTGCAAAACAGTTTACATTCAATGAAAATTTAATAAGAAAAGCATTGTTTACATTATAAGAACCGTTTCCGCTGGTTTTGTAATCTTCTTCACCCCATCCGTTTCCATTGCTGTTTGCCTTGTTTCCTATGGAGAAATCACAAAGTCCTACATTAGTCTGCTTTGGAGATACTTTATAAATTCTTGCATTATCTCTGGTCTTCATATAGTATCTTGTAGGGATATCGATTTCTACTGTTTTAGCAGATGTATTAACACCTGTTATTTTTCTATAAAATGTAGTTCCCATAGTTGTAGTATTAACACTTGCTGACCAAAAACCTGACATGCTGTGTTCATTAATCCAGTCTGCTGTTCTGTCACTTCTGATAATAACCCAGTCACCTGCTTTAAAATTACTTACATCATTTACATGAATGGTAGTTGTTGGTGTAGAAGGAATATCCTGAGATAAATAATATGTTTTTCCGTCATCAGCGCTGTTCCATGTTCCACTATTTGGAGAAATATTTATAACCTGACAAAATCTCATATTTTCCGCGTAACATCTTATAAATGTCTTTCCAACACCTGCACCCTTAAAAAGAATGTTGCTTCCCTTAATACGCAAGGCTGCTGAGTTTTCTGAAGATGTTGGTTTAACCTTAAATGTACCTTCCGGGAGATACACCGTTCCCCCTCCTGCTGCTTCAACTGCATTAATTGCACTTTGAATGGCACCGGTAGAATCATTAGCTCCTGTAGCATCTGCGCCGTAATCCACTACATTAGCATATAATCCTGACATTTGTGTAGGTATGTCTTTCTCTCCCCTTTCATAACCTGCATATGAAAAGTCATGTAAAAACTGTCCACTGCTGTTAGTATAACCCGGTGTCCAATTTTCTGGGTATAATACGCTACGCCATGTAGACGCTGCCTTCGTCTGCTGTGGTGCTATGGCACTTGGAAGCAACGATACAACCATCATACATGACATTAAAACTGATAAAAACTTCTTTTTAAACATAGAAGCCCCCCTCCTAAAAAAATAATGGAATAGTGTGATTTGTATGTATTTTTTTAGTATACATACTTTTCATTAACAATAATATATACTTTTGTGTGTTAAGTCAACAGATTTTTGTGCATTATTTACAAAAACTATTTTTATTTTTTTGTTTTTTTGTGCTATTTATATTAAAATTTTGGTAAAAAAAGAGAAGAATTAAGTAATTGCCTTATCTAATTCTTCTCTTCAAAAAAATATTTTTATTTAATTAATCCGATAATTTTGCTGGTTCCTAACCTGTCTGCCCCTAAATTAAGGAATTTTTCGGCATCTTCTAATGAAGCTATTCCTCCTGCAGCTTTTATATGGGTATTATTAGAAATATTTTTATTAAAAATTTCCACATCTTCAAAAGATGCACCCCTAATTGAAAATCCTGTAGAAGTTTTTATAAAGTCTGCCTTAGACATTGACACCACTTCTGTCATTTTAACTTTTTCTTCATCAGTTAAAAGAGCCGTTTCAACAATTACTTTAAGTAATCTTCCATCACATGCATCTTTAACTTTATTTATTTCGCTAAATATTGCATCGTAATTTTTTTCCTTAACCCATCCTAAATTAATAACCATATCAATTTCAGATGCACCATTTTTTACGGCATCCATGGCTTCAGCACACTTTATGTCTGTTGTGTTATATCCGTTAGGAAATCCGATTACCGTACATACAGGTATTTTCCCTTCAACATATTCTGCCGCTTTTTTAACAAAAGAAGGTGGAATACACACAGACGCTGTGGAATACTCTATTCCCTCGTCGCAAATCTGCTTAATCTGTTCCCATGTTGCATCCTGCTTTAATAAAGTATGGTCAACCTTTTTTAATATCTCTTTAATTTCCATTCTGCTTCCTTATGTTTGCTCTCTTTCTCAATGTAGGATCTAATATTTTCTTTCTTATTCTAAGACTTTCAGGTGTTATTTCCAACAATTCGTCTGTGTCAATAAACTCCAACGCCTGCTCTAAGCTTAAAACTTTCTTTGGAACAAGTCTTAATGCTTCATCAGAACTTGACGTTCTTGTATTTGAAAGATGTTTCGTTTTACAAACATTAACTTCAATATCTTCTGCCCTGCCTGTCTGTCCTACAACCATTCCTGAGTAAACCTTTTCTCCCGGTCCGATAAATAATGTTCCACGCTCCTGGGCATTGAAAAGACCATATGTTATGGCTTCACCTGCTTCAAAAGCAATAAGTGAGCCCTGTTTTCTGTACTGAATGTCCCCTTTATATGGGCCATAATCATCAAATACAGTATTTATGACACCATTTCCCTTAGTATCTGTCATAAATTCTCCTCTGTATCCAATAAGTCCACGGGAAGGAATTGAGAATTCTAATCTTGTATAACCTTCTCCTGTAGGAGCCATTCCCTGAAGTTCACCTTTTCTGTTGCTTAATTTCTGTATAATTGCACCTGAAAATTCATCAGGAACATCAATATAGCAGATTTCCATAGGTTCTAACTTCTTACCACGTTCATCTTCCTTATAGATAACCTCTGCTTTACTTACGGCAAATTCATAACCTTCTCTTCTCATATTTTCAATAAGAACCGATAAATGAAGTTCTCCACGTCCTGAAACTTTGAATGTATTCATATCTTCAGTTTCTTCTACCCTAAGAGATACGTCAGTATTTAATTCACGCATAAGTCTGTCTCTTATGTGACGTGATGTTACAAACTTACCTTCCTGACCTGCAAGCGGGCTGTCATTTACCATAAAATTCATGGAAATGGTTGGTTCTGATATTTTCTGGAATGGTATAGGCTGTGGGTTGTCTAATGAACAAATTGTATCTCCTATACTTATATCTGCAATACCTGAAATTGCCACTATAGCACCAACTGTAGCTTCCTTTACTTCTTTTTTCTGTAATCCCTCAAATTCATAAAGTTTACTGATTTTTACTCTCTTTGTATTTGAAGGGTCATGATAGTTTACTAATGTTACATCCTGATTTACCTTAATTGTACCATTATCCACTTTACCAACGCCGATACGTCCAACGTATTCATTATAGTCAATTGTACTGATAAGTACCTGAGTATCTGCCTCCGGGTCTCCTTCCGGTGCAGGAATATAATCAATAATTGTTTCAAACAAAGGCTTCATATCAACGCCTTCATCTTCCATATTTAGCTTAGCAATTCCCTGCTTAGCTGATGCAAACACAAAAGGACATTCTAACTGGTCTTCATTAGCATCTAATTCAATAAATAATTCTAATACTTCATCTATAACTGCCTCAGGTCTTGCCTCAGGTCTGTCAATTTTATTAATGCAGACAATTACAGGAAGACTAAGCTCTAAAGCCTTTTTAAGAACAAATCTTGTTTGAGGCATAGCACCTTCAAAAGCATCTACAACTAAAATAACACCGTTTACCATTTTAAGTACACGCTCAACTTCTCCTCCGAAATCAGCATGTCCCGGTGTATCAATAATGTTTATTTTTGTGTTCTTATAAGTAACCGCAGTATTTTTTGACAGAATAGTGATTCCTCTTTCTCTTTCAATATCATTAGAATCCATTACTCTTTCAGCTACTTCCTGATTTTCTCTAAATACACCACTCTGTTTTAACAATTCATCAACCAATGTAGTTTTTCCATGGTCAACGTGAGCAATTATGGCAATATTTCTTATATCTTCTCTAATCATTTTTTAATATTTCTCCTTTGATTATTCACATACATCTTTTCGATTGTATCACACTGAAAATTTTTTTCAATAAAAACAGTTTATATTAAGTCCCCAACGCACTATTTTTCACTAATGACGTCCTTTTTATGGCATCTCCATATAAAATGGTGCCTCTTTAATTTCGCTCCATACTGCCTTATCACTGGTAGTATCTACAACCTTTTTTTTAAAATTTTCAAAATCACTTTTTCCCATAACAATGTTAATGGTTACATCTGCCCCATATTCCTCTGTTTCTTCCATATCAAACTGACTCATAATATATTTTATTTCCAATGGAATTATAATCTGTTGTAACTGAGAAATTCACTCCCGGACAAACTTCTTTTATAACCGAGTTTTTAAGCCCTTCTTTAGATGATAAGCCATAGGCCCTTACCAGCCCTCCTGTTCCAAGAAGGGTTCCTCCAAAATACCTAGTTACCACTATCAGGGTATTCCTTAAGTTTTCTCCCATAAGCACCTCAAGTATAGGCTTTCCTGCTGTTCCCTGAGGTTCACCATCATCACTAAATCTTTGTATTTCGTTGTTCTTTCCCATTATAAATGCAAAGCAGTTATGTCTTGCATCCCAATATTTTTTCTTAATGTTTTCTATTTGTAAAAGTGCTTCCTCTTCACTTTCCACAGGCAAAACATGAGCAATAAACCGGGATTTTTTTTCAGTTATTTCCCCTTCTCCGCCTTTACTTACAATATAATATTTATCCATTTAATGCCACCTCGTTTCTACTATATCATATTTAATGCCCATTATGAAGAATGAACTTTCTATGTTGCGACATTTTTCCCCTTTATTAAATTCCATCCTTTTGTTATAATTGCTTGAGGAGGAAGGTATTCCGACGATTTGCCGCCCACTGCTAGGAGGGGGCATTACATTTAGGAGGACGTAAAATGAATTTCGGATATAAAGAAACAATCAACAAGCAAAAAGACTTAGTTTCCGTACAACGGAAAGTAATGTCTAAATCACTTGTTTCACTATTGAAAATTTTTCTATATATTATATTACTTCTTATTATAACGGTGGGATTTCTGCTTTTAGGAATTGTTCACGGCATTATTAAAAGTGCACCTTCAATAGATGATGTTTCAATTGTTCCGTCATCTTATTCCACTACTGTGTATAATTCAGATAATAAAGAAATTGCCAAATTAATAACCAGTGGTTCTAACCGTATTAAGGTTTCTTTAGATCAGGTTCCTACCTATTTAAGATGGGCATTTATTGATACTGAAGATGCAAGATTTTATGAGCACAACGGTATTGACATTCAGGGTATAGGACGAGCTGCCTTAATTGCAGTGACTACCCTTAACCCATCAGAAGGTGCCAGCACCATAACTCAGCAGGTACTTAAAAATAATGTTTTTACCAACTGGACATCTGAAAGTGCATTTCTTTCATCCTTAAAACGTAAGATTCAGGAACAGTATCTTGCTGTTCAGCTTGAAAAGGTTACGTCAAAGGAAACTATTTTGGAAACATACTTAAATACCATTAACCTTGGGGCAAATACCCTTGGTGTACAGGCAGCTTCCTTAAGGTATTTTAACAAGGATGTAAGTAAGCTGACAGTATCGGAAGCAGCTGTTTTGGCAGCTACAACTTCCAGTCCTGAGGTTTATAACCCAATTACTAATCCTGAAAAAAATCAGACTAAGCGTGAAATTATTTTAAAGAATATGTTTGATGCAGGACATCTTACTGAAGCTGAATATAATGAAGCATTAAAGGATGATGTATATTCACGTATTCAGAAAGTAAATAACAAAATTGAAAAGAAAAATGACAAAGTATACTCCTACTTTGTTGATGAAGTTGTAAAACAGGTTTTGAGTGACCTTCAAAAAACTAAAGGTTACACATATAATCAGGCATATAACGCGGTATACAGTGGTGGTTTGAAGATTTACACTACTCAGGATTCCCAGATACAGAAAATCTGTGACACTGAATTATCTAATGATGAAAACTACCCATATGCAATACAATACGCAATAAACTGGGCATGGTCAGTACAAAATCCTGATGGCACAGTGGATAATTATGATGAAAGCGATATTCAGACCTACCATAAAAAGGTTTTAGGTGAAACTAATTTTAAACTTTTATTTAATTCTAAAGAAGAAGCTAAACAATGCGTTAGAGATTACAAGAGACATTTAAGACAGAAATATTATAAAAAAGGTCTAAAGGAAAAGGACGGATATACCCAGTACGAAACATTGTACTACAATCCACAGCCTCAGGTGTCCTTTACCATATTAGACCAATCTACAGGCTTTGTTAAGGCAATTGTAGGTGGCCGTGGAAAGAAAAATGTAAGTCTTTCCCTTGACAGGGCAACAGCTTCCACAAGACAGCCGGGTTCAACTTTTAAGATTTTATCTACTTATGCTCCAGCTATTGATACTATGGGTTACACTCTTTCCACTACTATTGTGGATGAGCCATTTAGTTATTCTAACGGACGTCCTGTAGAGAACTGGAACCATACTTATAAGGGTACCGTAACCGTAAAACAGGCTATTGCCCAATCTATGAATGTATGTGCCGTTAAAACATTAACTGCCATTACTCCTCAGTTAGGCTATGATTATCTGTTAAATTTCGGCATCTCTACTCTTGTAGATAACCGTGTGGAAAAGGACGGTTCAGTTTCTTCGGATATTCATCAGGCACTTGCTCTTGGTGGTATTACTGATGGTGTAACTAATCTGGAAATGACAGCTGCCTATGCTTCTATTGCCAATACAGGAAAATACATTCGTCCTGTATTCTACTCACAGGTTATAGACAGCAATGGTCGCGTATTATTAGACAATACAGCACCTAAGGCCAAAACCATTTTAAAGGATTCCACCGCCTATCTTTTAACTCAGGCTATGATAAGCGTTGTTAAAGAAGGTACCGGTACTCCTTGTCAGTTAGAAGGTGGAATGCCTTCTGCCGGAAAGACAGGAACCACATCAAGTGCATACGATTTATGGTTCTGTGGATATACTCCATATCTTACAGCATCCATCTGGACAGGATACGATGAAAATACAGCCCTTACAGGTATTCAAAACTACCACGAGAAGCTTTGGGCAAAAATCATGAATCAAATTGATACTGTAAAGAAATATAAGCCAAAGGATTTTGCTACAGGTCAAAGTGTTAAAGCTTACAATATATGCAATGCTTCAGGAAAGCTTGCCATAAAAGGTGTTTGTCCAAAAACCCATAAAGAATACTTTGTAAAGGGCAGTCAGCCTGATAAATGCAGCTGGCATTCAGCTTATATCAATTCAGATGATAATAACTATAATTCAGGAAACAAAGGCTCTACTTCCAAGGCTTCTGATGGATCAGGTGAAACATCTTCTTCAAAAGAAGATGCTACCATATCTACTAGAAATCAAACTACAAAGGATTCAGTAAAATCAAAAAAGACACCGTAAGGTTTTTATAAGGTAAACAAAAAAAGGATTGCAAAAGCAATCCTTTTTTGTTTACCTGCTAATAAAGCATGACTTAGAAAAACTTATCGTATATTCCAAATCCAAATATAAATAATATTATCAGCGGTAATATATATGTGATGTAAAACCTCATACTGCTACGAAGCTTTAATCCCTTTCCTGTATTAGCTTCAGCTATATAATTATCCCAGCCCCAGCCTTTATTTCTTGTACAAAACAACAGATAAACAAGGGAGCCTAATGGAAGTAAAATATTGCTTACTATAAAGTCCTCAAAGTCCAATACCGTTCCACCAAACACTTCAAATCCCTTCCACTTCAAAACACTATATCCCAAAGCACATGGTAGCGACAAAACCGTTATTGCCACTAAATTAAAAAGGCATGATTTCTTTCTGCTCCAGTTTTTCAGTTCCATGTCACAGCATATTATATTTTCAAACACTGCCAATACGGTGGAAAATGCCGCAAAGGACATAAATACAAAGAATAAACTTCCCCACAATCTTCCAAGAGGTATGTGGTTAAAAATATTAGGCAATGTTATAAATATAAGACTTGGTCCCTGGGTCTGATCTACTCCAAAAGTAAAACATGCCGGAAATATAATAAGTCCCGATGTTATTGCCACAAAGGTATCAAGGGCTGCTATATTAATAGACTCTGAAAGTAATGAATGATCCTTTTCAATATAGCTTCCAAATATTGCCATAGAGCCTATTCCCACACTTAAAGTAAAGAATGCCTGATTCATGGCATAAACTATTGTTTTTCCTATGCCTACGCTACTCATTCTGCCTAAATCCGGTATAAGAAAAAAGCTTAACCCTTCCTTTGCTCCATCCATAAAGAAACTGTTTACGGCAAGAACAAGCATTATAATAAGTAAAGATGTCATCATTGCCTTTGATACTTTTTCAAGACCATTCTGTACGCCAATTGAACAGATAAAAACTCCCACTACCACAACAATTACCATACAGGTAACCATTACCACGGGATTTTGTTTCATATCATCAAACACACCTGAAATCGCCTGTGCATCAAGGCCTGTAAATCTGCCTGTAGCCGTAAGATAAAAATAATATAACATCCAGCCTGCTACTGTGGTATAAAACATCATGATTATATAATTTCCCCCCAAGGAAACATACCCATGTATGTGCCATTTCGTCCCTGGCTTTTCTAATTGCTTAAATGACCTGACAGGACTTTTTTTACTGGCACGACCTACCGAAAATTCCATTGTCATAATTGGTATTCCAAGAATCATCAAAAACAGAATGTACAGTAATACAAACATTCCGCCGCCACCCTGTCCTGCCATATATGGAAATTTCCACACATTTCCGATTCCAATGGCACATCCTGCCGATAATAGCAAAAATCCCAGCCTGGATTTTAGTTGTTCTCTTTCCTGCATATTAAATCCTCATACCTTTCTAGCTAAAAAATTTATCATATATTCCAAAGCCAAAAATAAATAAAATTATAATCGGAAGTATATATGTAATATAAAATCTCATTCCATTTCTCATCTTTAATCCCTTACCGGTATTAGCTTCAGCCATGTAATTATCCCAGCCCCAGCCATTTTTTCCGGTACAGAATAAAAGATACACTAAAGAACCCAACGGAAGTAATAAATTACTTACAAGAAAATCTTCAAAATCTAAAACTGTTCCGCCAAATACCTTAAATCCATCCCACTGCCACAAATTGTATCCCAATACGCAAGGAAGAGATAACAGGGTTATTGCTATAAAGTTGACAAAACTTGACTTCTTTCTGCTCCAATTCTTAAGCTCCATTCCACAGCAAATTATATTTTCAAATACTGCCAGCACCGTGGAAAATGCCGCAAAGGACATAAATACAAAGAATAGGCTTCCCCACAGTCTTCCAAGAGGAATATGATTAAAAATATTAGGCAGTGTTATAAATATAAGACTTGGTCCCTGGGTCTGGTCTACTCCGAAAGTAAAGCATGCAGGGAATATAATAAGTCCTGATGTTATTGCCACAAAGGTATCAAGAAAAGCAATATTAATGGATTCACCTAACAATGAACGTTCTTTTCCAATATAACTTCCAAATATTGCCATGGCACCAATTCCTAAACTAAGGGTAAAAAACGCCTGATTCATGGCAAAAACTATTGTTCTTCCCACACCTACGCTTTTCATTCTTGCCACATCCGGTACTAAGAAGAACTTAAGACCTTCCTTTGCCCCGCTCATAAAAAAGCTGTTTACGGCAAGAACAATCATTATAATAAGAAGTGCCACCATCATAAACTTAGACACTTTTTCAAGACCGCTTTGAACTCCTATGGAACATATAAAAATTCCAACTGCCACAACAATTATCATACATAATGCCATTATCCCCGGCTGACTTAACATTTCGTTAAATACATTGCCAACGCCATCTGCATCAAGTCCTACAAATTTGCCTGTGGCTGTAAGATAGAAATAATATAACATCCAGCCTGATACTGTGGTATAAAACATCATAAGGAGATAGTTTCCTATAAGTGCCACATAACCATGTATATGCCACTTAGTTCCGGGCTTTTCTAACTGATAATATGCCTGAACCGGACTTTTCCTGCTGGCACGACCTACTGCAAACTCCATAGTCATAATAGGTATTCCTAAAACCAGCAAAAACAGAATGTAAAATAAAACAAACATTCCGCCTCCGCCCTGACCTGTCATATAAGGAAATTTCCATACGTTTCCAATTCCGATTGCACATCCTGCCGATATAAGCAAAAATCCCAATCTGGACTTTAATTGTTCTCTTTCCTGCATTTTATTAACCTCATTTCATTTTAATCTTTTCCGGAATATATAGTGCCTCCTCCCATCGGTCAGCGGCAATTTATCAGAAATATTCAAAAAAATAAACTCCGTCCTTTTTGTTTTCTCCCCATAGTACCTTCTCCCTTTAGTTCAAGATATATTTTACGGGAAGATTTTTATTGTCAACTAATCTAGTTTACTATAATATCTCCATAAGGTCAAAGAAAAAAACAGCCCTTTAATGATTTTCTATGCAACCATTAAAGAGCTGTTAAATTCAGGAAAATTAACTATATTTTATTGTAATTAGCAAACACCCTGTGCTTCCATAGCTTCTGCTACCTTTTCAAATCCGGCAATGTTAGCACCTACTACGTAGTTACCCTCAAATCCGTATCTCTTAGCAGCATCACTGATGTTATGATAAATGTTTACCATGATATTCTGTAATTTAGCGTCAACTTCTTCAAATGTCCATGAAAGTCTTTCGCTGTTCTGTGACATTTCAAGAGCTGATGTAGCAACACCACCTGCATTAGCAGCCTTACCACCAACGAACCATACGCCGTTTTCCTGTAAGTATTCTGTTGCATCAATTGTTGTAGGCATATTAGCACCTTCACAAACAGCTTTACATCCGTTTGCTACTAACTGCTTAGCATCATCGATAAGTAATTCATTCTGTGTAGCACATGGAAGAGCGATATCACATTTAATCTGCCATACTCCACGTCCTTCATGATATTCAGCTGAAGGTCTTGCAGCAGCATATTCTGTAAGTCTTGCTCTCTTAACTTCTTTAACTTCTTTAAGAAGGTCTACATCGATTCCTTCAGGATCATAAATCCAACCTGTTGAATCTGAACATGTAACAACCTTAGCACCCATCTGCTGTGCTTTCTGAATAGCGTAGATAGCAACGTTACCAGCACCTGAAACAACTACTGTCTTGCCTTCCATGCTTTCATTATGGTCTTTCATTAATTCCTGTGTTAAGTAAAGTAATCCGTATCCTGTAGCTTCTGTTCTTGCTAAAGAACCACCGTATGTAAGTCCCTTACCTGTAAGAACACCTTCATATAATCCACGGATTCTCTTATACTGTCCAAACATATATCCGATTTCTCTAGCACCTGTTCCGATGTCACCTGCCGGTACGTCAGTGTCAGCACCGATATATTTGCAAAGTTCTGTCATAAAGCTCTGACAGAATGCCATAATTTCTCTGTCTGATTTACCCTTAGGATTGAAATCAGAACCACCTTTACCACCACCGATTGGGAGGCCTGTAAGTGAGTTCTTGAATATCTGTTCAAAACCTAAGAATTTAATAATACCAATATTTACTGATGGATGAAGTCTT
>ENA-OPBF01000332-OPBF01000332.1-human-gut-metagenome-genome-assembly--contig:-NODE-332-length-38920-cov-3.456838_pt1 | contig 38920 bp, 33 predicted proteins | sample MGYA00241067_ERZ501450 | MGnify/ENA primary metagenome ERZ501450 (study PRJEB25962, sample SAMEA2042516) | human gut metagenome | biome: human gut; feature: human-associated habitat; material: faeces... | reverse complement strand
GAGGATGGACCGGAAAAAAACGTTTGGCAGCTCCGGATCGCCCACGGGGATATCAAGCGGGTGCTGGGTTTATGGTTGGAATACCTAATCAAACTAATGAAGACTTAGTTAATGATTTATTATTTGTAAAAGAATTATTAAATAATAAAAATAATTATAATGAAAAAATAATAGAAAAAGCATTAGAAATAGGACTAGAAATTTTAAGTTAAATAATATGGAGGGATTTATTTTGAAAATAAATAAAATAAAAATAAATTCATATGGAAAAATAAAAAATAAAGAAATAAAATTAAATAATAATTTGAATATTATTTATGGAAAAAATGAAAGTGGAAAATCAACAATTTTAAATTTTATTTTTAATATATTATATGGAATACAAAAAAATAAAAATGGAAAAGAAATATCAGATTATGAAAAATATAAACCATGGGATAGTGATGAATTTTCAGGAAAAATAACATATGAATTAGATAATAAAAATAAATATGAAATATATAGAGAATTTAATAAAAAAAATCCAAATATATTTAATGAACAAGGAGAAGAAATATCAAATAAATTTAATATAAATAAAAAAAATGGAAATGAATTTTTTGTTGAACAAACAAATATTGATTCAAAAATGTTTTTAGCAACATCAATATCATTACAACAAGAGGTAAAATTTGGAAAAGATATAAAGAGTATGTTACTACAAAAAATTTCCAACATGTTGGGAACAGGCCAAGACAACATCTCATATAAAGAATCAATAGATAAGTTAAATAAATTACAATTAGAGAAAATTGGAACAGAAAGAACAAAAGAAAGACCAATAAATATTATTAATAAAAAATATGAAGAAAATCAAGAAAAAATAAATCTATTAAAAATTGAACAAAATTTAAAAGAACAAAATCAAGAAAAAATAAATCAATTAAAAAAAGAAATAAATGAAAATAAAAATAAAATTAATTTATTCTTAGATGTAAAAAACATTTTTAATAAAAATGAAATTAATAATGAAAAAATAAAAATAAAAGAAAAAATAATTCGAGAAAATAATAACAATAAAAATATAATAAATAAAGAATTAATTGATAATTTGCTTAAAAGTCAAATAGTTCTATGTTATGCTTTTTAAGAAATAAATTAAAGCTTTGTCTACTAGAAAATATGTATCGAATATAAATATTATTATTTTTTTCAGAGATATAATAAATTATTCTATAATTTTTACAAATTCGTTCTCGATAGTGTTTATTTAAAAGCTCGGGGACATATCGGCCAATGTATGGAGAAGATTGTAAATTATAAATTTCATCGTATAATTTGTTTACTATTTTACTTGCATAATTGGCAGATATGTTAGATGAATAATTAAATATATCTGTAATTACATCTTTTACTTCATCAGATATTATTATTTGCATATTTCGCCTCCAATTCATCAATGTGCTGTTTTAATTCTTCTAATGTACAAACATTACCGTTTTTAATATCATCTTCACTTTCTTTAAGTCCAGCAAATAAAAACAAGTCATATATAATATTGTATAAAGTATCTTCTTGTATATTTATTTCATTTAAAGTTTTTTTCATAAATTCCATTTTGGGACCTCCTTTTATTTAATTTTTTTCTTCAAGTATTTCCTTTAATGTTTCAAGATTCAAATGTTTATTAGTACCAGGAATAATAGTTGTTTCATCTTCATCATATCTTTTTAGATATTCAATCATAATTTTCCCAACCATTTGAGTTGGTTTTAGACCATCAAAATAGTCATTAGGCACAGAATTGAGAATATCTAACATTCGTTGTTTTACAATAGACATAAATTTAACTCCTTTCAAAATTTATAATTAGTATATCATAAGTTTTATTATTTTACTATAAATTTATGTGAATAATTTGTGAAATTTAAGCTATGACTTACAATTTTAAACTTATGTAAATGTTTTTTAGTATAAAAGACTTGAAAAAAAGGCAAAAAACAGTTAAAATATAAAGGAATTTTAATAAAGAGATAAAATTAAAAAAGTTAAAGGAATGATTTTAAATGTACTTAATAGTAGGGTTAGGAAATCCGGAAGAAGAATATTCAAATACAAGACATAATATGGGATTTGATACTGTTAATAAAATAGCAAAAGATTATGATATTGAAATAAATAAAAATAAATTTAAAGGAATATATGGAACTGGAATAATAGAAAATGAAAAAGTTATTTTATTAAAGCCACAAACATATATGAATTTAAGTGGCGAGAGCATAATAGAGGCCATAAAATTTTATAAAATTGATACAAATAAAATAATAGTAATATATGATGATATAGATGTAAAACCAGGTAAGATAAAAATAAGAAAAAAAGGTGGACCTGGTTCTCATAATGGTATGAAATCTGTTATAAATAGCTTAGGTAGTCAAGAATTTTCAAGAATAAGAGTAGGGATAGGAACTCCGGAACATAAGAATGATATGATAAATTATGTAATCGGAAAAGTTCCCAAAGAAGAATTAGAACAGCTAGATGAAGGAACATCTACTGCAAAAGAAGCTGTTACAGAAATAATAAAAAACGGAATAGATATTGCGATGAATAAATTTAATTAAAATATTTATGCAAACAAAGAAAAGCAAAATATTAAATGTAATAAATTCATGTATAAAAGTATGTAAAATGGTTTATAGGTAAAGCCCATTAAAAAACCTAAATATATTATACAAGGAAAATAAAATGCTAGAATTAATGATAAAAAGAACATTAGAAAATAAAGAAATAGCACTTATAGAAAATGGAAATTTAATAGAATATTATGTAGAAGAAAATAAAGATGAAAGAAAAGAAGGAAATATTTATATTGGTATTGTAAAAGATATAATAAAAGGAATGCAAGCAGCTTTTGTTGATATAGGAACAGAAAAAAATAGTTTTATTCATTTAGAAGATATAATACCTCAAATAAATAAAAAAGATGAAATTAAAGAGAGCAAAAAACAAGATATTACTGATGTGGTAGAAAGAAATCAAAAATTATTAGTACAAGTAAAAAAAGATAGCAATGATAAAAAAGGAGCAAGAATATCAACACATATAAATTTACCAAGTAAATATATAGTATTAATGCCAAATACAAATATAATAACAATATCACAAAAAATTGAAGATAAAAAAGAACAAGAAAGACTAGTAAAGATAGTAAAAGAAAATATTTCAGAAGGAAATGGAGCAGTTATTAGAACATCAGCAGAAGGAAAAGATAAGGAACTAATAGAAGATATAAAATATATTGAAAACAAATGGGAAGAGATTATATCAACAAATATTGATATAAATGAAAACAAAGCTCAATTATTATATACAAGTCAAGACATAGTAGAAAAAATGTTATTAGATTTAGTTGAGAAAAATTTAGAAAAAATTACTGTATGTGATAATAGAGATTATAATACAGTAATTAGAATAAAAAAGGAAAATGCTGAATATAAAAATATACAACTTGCTATAAAAAGTGAAGCTTCAATTTTTGAAACATATGATTTAGAAAAGCAAATAGAAAAGAGCAAAAATAGAAAAATATGGTTAAAATGTGGGGGCTTTATTACAATAGATAAAACAGAAGCTTTAACAGCAATAGATGTAAATACTGGGAAATATACAGGGAAAGATAGTGTAAGTGATACAGTATATAAAGTAAATGAAGAAGCAACAAAAGAAATTGCAAAGCAATTAAGATTAAGAGATATTGGTGGAATAATAATAATTGATTATATTGATATGAAAAATGAAGAAAATAAGCAAAAGATAGAAGAATTATTAAAACAAGAATTAAAAAAAGATAGAACAAAGACACAAGTTGAAGGATTTTCTAGACTAGAATTAATGGAATTGACAAGAAAACATATTTGTAGTCATAAGAATTAAAAAGATAAAAACAAGAAAACTAAAATAGCAGAGAAAAAGAAAGGAATTGTAGTAAAAATGAATGTAGGTTTTATATCCTTAGGATGTAGCAAAAATTTAATAGATACAGAAGCAACAATTGGAATTTTTAAAGAACACAAATTCAATATAGTAAACGATGAAGAAAAAGCAGATATTTTGGTAATAAATACATGTGGATTTATTGAATCTGCAAAAGAGGAAGCAATAAATACAATATTAGAAATGGCAGAATACAAGAATAAGAGATGCAAATATTTAATTGTAATGGGCTGTTTAGTTCAAAGATATTATGAAGAATTAATAAAAGCAATTCCAGAGGTAGACTTGTTTTTAAAAATTGATGAATATGATAAGATTTGGGAAAAGATAGAAGATTTAATTAAAAGAGATATAGTTCAAAAGTCAAAAAATATGACAAGTAAGAAGATTTCTGAAATCCCTGCAATGCCAATGTTGAAACAAGAAGAATTTTTAAACAGAGTTATAACAACAGGGAAAAATTTTGCTTATTTAAAAATAGGTGAAGGTTGTAGTAATAGATGCACATATTGTGCAATTCCATATATTAGAGGTCCATTTGTAAGTAGAAAAATGGAGGATATTTTAGAAGAGGCAAAAGGTTTAGCAAGACAAGGAATTAAAGAATTAATTGTAATAGCACAAGATACAACTAAATATGGAGAAGATATATATGGCGAAGGAAAACTTGCAGAGTTATTACAGGAACTATCAAAAATAGAAGAAATAAAATGGATTAGATTTTTATATTCTTATCCAGAAGGAATTACAGATGATTTGATAGAAATTGTAGCAAATAATCCTAAAATAGCAAAATATTTTGACATACCTATTCAACATATTTCAAATGATGTTTTAAAAAAGATGAATAGAAGAACTAATAAAGAACAAATAACAGGACTAATAAATAAAATAAGAAATAGAATACCAAATGTGACTTTAAGAACTAGTTTAATTGTGGGATTTCCCGGAGAAACAGAGCAAAACTTTAAGGAATTACAAGAGTTTATAAAATTTGCTAGGTTTGATAAGTTAGGTGCTTTTATGTATTCAAAAGAAGAGGGAACTCCTGCTGAAAAATTGCCAAATCAAGTGCATGGAAATACAAAGAGGTCTAGATATAATAGAATTATGCAAGAACAAAAGGATATTTCAAGAGAAAATCAAGAAAAGAAAATTGGAAAGAAAATGACTGTTTTAGTAGAAGATATGTCTTTTGATGGAAATTATTTCGTTGGTAGAAGCTTTCAAGATGTTCCAGAGATAGATGGAGTAGTGTATATTAAGAATGATGGAAATAGAAAACTTGAAGAAATTTTGAATAATTTTGTTGATTGCGAAATTATAGATGTTAGTGAGTATGATTTGATGGCAAGATTTGTGTGAGTTGAGTGTGGCGATTTTGAGTGGATTGTTAGAAAGTAGCCGTTAAAAACTAGTAGTGTAAATAATTTTTTTATATTAATGGTTCCTTTCATAATTTAAGAAATTCTATTGCAAAATTTTTGGTGCCCTTTCTGTGCTGGTCTCTTTTGGGAAAAGTGACCACACGGACATTACCCTAAAATTTTGCAAAGATTTTCTAAAATTATTTCAGTCACACATTAATATAAAAAATTATTTACACTACTAGTTTCTAACTACTCTATAATATTTATTGAAAAGTAGTCACTTGAATTTAAAAAGTTAATTTAGTATAATAAAATAGTATAAAATAAAGTGATGAATTTTAATTAAGGATGGATGATGTGTTATGAAAAAAAGAATTTTGACGGGGGATAGACCAACAGGGAGATTGCATATTGGACATTATTTTGGCTCTTTGAAGAAGAGGGTTGAGATGCAAAATAGTGGTGAGTATGATATGTATATTTTGATTGCTGATGTTCAAGCATTAACAGATAATTTTAATAATCCGGAAAAGGTTAGAAATAATGTTAGACAACTTGCTATGGATTATTTGGCTTGTGGTATTGACCCTAGTAAAACTACTATATATATACAGTCTATGATACCTGAAACTGCTGAACTTACTGTTTATTATTCTAATTTGGTTTCAATTGCAAGATTGGAAAGAAATCCGACTGTTAAAACTGAACTTGCTCAAAAGAAAAATGTTTTTGGAGAAAGTGTTACTTATGGATTTTTAGGTTATCCAGTAAGTCAAGCAGCTGATATAACAACTTTTGAAGGTGAATTAGTTCCAGCAGGTGAAGACCAAGAGCCTTTAATAGAACAAGCAAGAGAGATTGTTAGAAAATTTAATAGTATTTATGGAGAGGTTTTAGTTGAACCTAAAATTGTATTGTCAGAAGGTAAAAGAATTAAAGGTCTTGATGGTAATGAAAAGATGGGTAAATCCTTAGGTAATGCTATTTACTTATCTGATAGTGAAGAAGAAATTACAAAAAAAGTTATGAGTGCTGTAACAGACCCTAATAGAATAAAAAAAGATGATTTGGGAAATCCTGATGTATGTATGGTTGCATATTATCATAATTTATTTACAAATTCAGAAGATGTAAAAACAGTATGTGAAGAATGTAAAGCTGGAAAAAGAGGTTGTGTTGCTTGTAAAAGAGAATTGGCTAAAAATATAATTGAATATTTAAGACCAATAAGAGAAAAAAGAAAATATTATGAGGATAATATAGAACTTGTTGATAAAATTCTTAAAGAGGGAACTGAAAAAGCAAGAAAGACAGCAAAGGAAACAATGAAAAAAGTAAAAAGTGCTATGAAATTAGATTATTTTGATGAATTGTAGATATTTGTAATTAGTTTATTTTTGAAACATTAAACAAAATAAAAAGATAATGATGATTAGCTAAAATACAGAGATTGGATATTTATATATTTTAGATAAACTAACAAAAAATGAGTGTAAAAAAACAAAAAGTTAAAGAGGTGAGAATATGTTTACAGATTATACAAAAATAATAATAAAATCAGGAGATGGTGGAAATGGAGCAGCAACTTTCCGTCGTGAAAAATATGTAGCAGCAGGAGGCCCAGATGGAGGCGATGGAGGAAAAGGTGGAGATATATATTTCCAAGTAGATAAAGACAAGAATACATTAATTGATTTTAGATACAATAAAAAATTTAAAGCAGAAAATGGAGAAAATGGTAGTGGCAGTCATTGCAATGGAAAATATGGAAAAGACTTATATATAAAAGTTCCAATAGGTACAATAGTAAAAGATGTGGAAACAGGAAAGGTAGTTGCAGATTTATCAAACCCAGACCAGACTGAATTGATTTTAAAAGGTGGTCGTGGAGGAAGAGGAAACTCACATTTTGCAACAGCAACAAGACAAGCTCCTAGATTTTCAGAAGATGGAGAAAAGGGAGAAGAAAAGGAAATAATTCTAGAATTAAAACTACTTGCAGATGTAGGACTATTAGGCTTTCCAAATGTGGGAAAATCAACATTTTTATCAGTGGTTACAGAAGCTAGACCTAAAATTGCAAATTATCATTTTACAACATTAGAGCCAAATTTAGGAGTTGTAAAAACAAAAAATGGAGATGGATTTGTAATTGCAGATATTCCGGGAATAATTGAAGGTGCAAGTGAAGGTGTTGGTCTAGGAATCCAATTTTTAAGACATGTTGAAAGAACTAGACTACTGCTACACTTTTTAGATGTATCAGGACAAGAAGGAAGAAATCCAGTAGAAGACTTTAATACTATAAATGAAGAATTAAAAAAATATAGTGAAAAATTAAGTAAGAGAAAGCAAATAATCGTAGCAAATAAAATTGACGCAATGCAAGATGAAACATTACTAAAAGAAGTAGAAGAATTAGCCAAAAAAGAAAATCTAAAATTATTTAAAATATCAGCAGCAACAAAACAAGGAATAGAAGAATTAATCGATTATGTTGCAGAAGAATTGAAAAACTTACCAAAAGAAGATTTAATTGAAATAGAAGATAAAGTTGTTTATACATTAGAAGATAAAAAAGATGAATGGTCAATTAGGGAAGAGAATGGAGTATTCATAGTTTCTGGAAGAGCAGTACAAAGACTAATGGGAAGAGTAAATATTGAAGATAATGAATCAATGTATTATTTACAAAAATGCTTAAAAAATATGGGAATAGATGAAAAGCTAAAAGAAATGGGAGTATGCGAAGGAGATACTGTAATCCTAGATGATTGGGAATTGGAATGGTATGAATAGCATATAAATAATGAATACTAAATATTGAATAAAGAAGAATAAAATATTATATGAAATGAAAAAAGTCATCATAATATTTTATTCTTCTAAAATATAAAAGGTTAAATTAGAAAATTTATTTTGATTTTTATCAACAAAAGTTTAAGATTTTTAGTAATTTTACAATATGAGTTGACTAAAATAGAATTTAGTGGTATAAATAATAAGTAAATTTTATGGCCCCTTGGTCAAGCGGTTAAGACGCCACCCTCTCAAGGTGGAATCATGGGTTCGATTCCCGTAGGGGTCACCAAATATAATTCTATTTAAGAATAAATTGAGTTAATAAATACAAAGAATAGGGAGAAAATTAATATTATAGATTTTCTCCCTATATTAATGATGAATAGAATAGATTAAATGCTATGGACACTTTTTACTAATAACTCTTAATTGCTCAACTAAAACAGTAAAGTTAAATTTTCTAAATTTATTTTTTAAATCCATCACTAATATCATAATAATAATCTAAACATCTAGCAATATAATCAGAATTTACATTAAAATGATTTGCTATTTCAGTTGCAGTAGATATACCACTATTAATCAATTGTTTAATTTCATTATAAGGAAAAAATTCATTCCAAGCTGCAATATCAGCAGATTGTTCCATATCATTTATTATTTCATAAGGGTCATTAGATTTGTAATATGAATTAGCTAAATAATGACCAAATTCTTGAATTATAACTGTATTTTCATGTGTAGAATTTTTAATTTGCTCTTTATCAACAACTATTGCTGTAATATTTTCATAATGCACAATCGCACCAGGAGTAAAAAAGAGTTTTTGGTTTATATAATGTATATTTTCTTGTTGTAGTCTTTTGTATAAATCATCAGTATTCATTTTTAATTTTTATTTTGTTTTTTTAATAAATCCTCCATAATTTCTCGTAAAATTTCTTGATTTTCTTTATTTAAGCCTTTTATACCATTTGCAAAGGCAATTTCTATATCATTTAGTTCTAAAATATTATTTTTAACATCACTTTTACAAAGAATATAATCTATACTACAATCAAATATTTCAGATAACTTTATTAAAATTTCTATACTAGGTTTGCGTGATTCGTTTTCATACATTGCAATAGTGCTTTTTGCACCATTAATTTTATCAGCAAGTTCTTGTTGAGTATATCCAAATTGTTTACGCAATTCTTTTATCCTGTTCATTGTATCACTCCTCGTCAACAATTATAACACGCATATAGAACATATTTCAATAAATAAAGACAAAGTTCTTTAATAAATGAAAAAGATTGACAGTTCACTTAAAGTATATTATACTTAGAGTGAATATAAAAAGAAAGGAGAAGAGCGGGATGAAAAAAAGAAAATATTATTTAATAATGTAAAATAAGAACAGATGATTTTACAATGAAAATTATATAAAATCAAAAATGTATTTTTTAACTAAAAGCATGATGATAAAATAATAATGGTGATAAAAATGAGCGAAGTAATAAAAAATTTAAAAACTATAAGGAAAAAATTAGATAAAAGTATAAGGAAATATGGGATATATTCAGAAAATTCGCAAATGATTAGTAAAGAATTTGATGATTTATTAAATATATACTATAAGTCAATAAAAGAAGTAGAATTTCCTGAAAGCTCAATGATGATAATTTATTATAGAATATCATATAATGCACTAAAAGAATTGACACAAAAAAATAAAAAGTTTCCATTAGTAAAAGAATGGAATAAATATGCTAAAAAAAATAAGCTTATGTCACATATTTCTCTGGAATATATCTCAAAACTAGATTGGAATTATATTCAGATAAAAGTTGAAAGAGAAATAAATTTAGAAATATTATAGGAGATTTTGTCGAAAATGACTGCAAAAAACTTGACAAGATATTTTAATTTTATAAAATAGATAAAAGAGATAGAAGACCGCGAAATCTATTACTATCTCTTTTATAACAACACTCAATAAAGAGGTGTTACTATCAGTATAACCTCTTTATATACAAAAGTCAAATGTATTTTATACGAAAGAGAGGTTTTAATTTGTGAAAAAGATGAATTTAGAAGATTTTATAAGAAAAAGAATATTTGATAATAGAAAAATGTTTTCTAAAAAAGAATTGACAAAAATAGATGAAAATATTATACTTATAAAAAAGATATATATATTGGCATTAAAAGATAGTTGGAATATGCATAAATAAGTTTAAAAGGGAGTAGCTTTTTAAATTACTAATCAACAGTCGCGATAATTATTATCTGGTTAGTAAGCTTTTAGGAATGAGTAAGCGAGACTTTTAAAAGGATAACAATACCTTTTAAAGGTCTTTTTATGTGTGTTTTGACATAAAAAAATTAAAATAATGCCAAAATAATTACAAAAGGAGGAAGAACATTGGAAAATCATAACTGGTTTAACAAGAAAGTAGAGGATGTAGAAAAAGAGCTACACACAAATATCGAAACAGGACTAACAGATGAAGATGTAAAGCAAAGAAGAGAAAAATATGGTCTAAATCAATTGAAAGAAAAAAAGAAAAAATCAATGTTAAAAAGATTTTTAGACCAATTCAAAGACTTTTCAATCATAATTTTAATAATAGCAGCAATAGTATCTGGAGTAGTTGGTGTAGCAGAAGGGGAAGGGATTACTGATACAATAATTATATTGATAGTAGTTCTTGTAAATGCAATAATAGGAGTAACACAAGAATCTAAAGCTGAAAAGTCATTAGAAGCGTTACAAAAATTAACAGACCATGCGTCTAAGGTTATTAGAAACGGACATATTACTGTTGTCCCAGCAAAGGAATTAGTACCAGGAGATATCGTTGTATTAGATACAGGTGATTACATTCCAGCAGATTTAAGAATTATTGAAGCAGTAAATTTAAAATCACAAGAGGCATCACTTACAGGAGAATCTGTTCCAGTAGAAAAAACAATTGAAAAAATAGAAGATACAGAGATTGGAATAGGAGACAGAACAAATATGTTATTTTCTTCTAGCTTAGTAACATATGGTAGAGGAAAAGGAATTGTAGTAGAAACAGGAATGACAACTGAAGTTGGTAAAATAGCAGAAATGATAAATCAAACAGAAGAACAAATAACACCACTACAACAAAAACTAAATAAATTAGGAAAAACTTTAGGAATAGCAGCATTAGCTATTTGTGTATTTATATTCATAATAGGATTGTTACAACATAAAGAACCAATTCATATGTTTATGACAGCAGTATCATTAGCTGTTGCAGCAATTCCAGAAGGATTAGTTGCAGTTTCAACAATTGTTCTAGCAATTGGTGTTCAAAAAATGGTAAAGAAAAATGCCATAGTAAAAAGATTACCAGCAGTAGAAACATTAGGAAGTGCAACAGTTATATGTTCTGATAAGACAGGAACATTAACACAAAACAGAATGACAGTAGAAAAAGTATTCTTAAATAAAGAAATAAAAGATTTTGTGTCAATTGATAAAAATAATATAGATGAAGATATGACAAAATTAGTTTATGCCAATATGCTTTGTAACGATACAAAAATTGCAAAAGATGGAACATTAACAGGAGATCCAACAGAAACAGCATTAGTAGATATGGCATTTAATCTAAATTTTGACAAATCAATATATGATAGAATGGTTCGTGTAGCAGAAGTTCCATTTGATTCAGATAGAAAATTAATGACAACAGTAAACAAAGTTAATGATAAATATATTGCATATACAAAAGGTGGAGTAGACGAATTATTAAGAATATGTAAAGGTTATTTATTAAACAACGAAATCAAAGAAGACTTAGAAAATTATGCTGTAATAATTAGAGAAAAAAATGAAGAAATGGCAAAAGAAGCATTAAGAGTTTTAGCTTGTGGATATAAAGAATTTGACCATGAACCAACAGAAGAAGAAATAAAAAATATTGAAAGTGATTTGATATTTGTTGGAATGGTTGGAATGATTGACCCACCAAGAGAAGAAGCTAAAAAAGCAGTAGAAAAATGTAAAACAGCAGGAATAAAAACTGTAATGATTACAGGAGACCACAAAATTACAGCAACAGCAATAGCTAAGAAACTAGGAATATTAGAAAACGAAAGTGAAGCAATAACAGGTCAAGAACTTGAAAAAATGAGTGATGAAGACTTACAAAAAAATGTAAGAAAATATTCAGTATACGCAAGAGTTTCACCAGAGCATAAAGTAAGAATAGTAAAAGCATGGCAAAAAAATGGAGAAATAGTTGCAATGACAGGTGATGGAGTAAATGACAGTCCAGCACTTAAAACATCAGATATAGGATGTGCAATGGGAGTTGTAGGAACAGACGTAGCAAAAGAAGCAGCAGATGTAATTTTAACAGATGACAATTTTGCAACAATAGTATCAGCAGTAGAAGAAGGAAGAAGAATATATGATAATATATTAAAAGTTATACAATTCTTATTATCAAGTAATATAGGAGAAATAGTAGTGCTATTTTTAGCAACACTATGTACACCATTATTTGCAAATTGGTTTGGAATAACAGATATAGCACATCTAGAAATATTATTGCCAATTCACATATTATGGATTAACTTAGTAACAGACTCATTACCAGCATTAGCATTAGCATTTGACCCAGCAAATTCTGATATAATGAAAAGAAAACCAAACAAACCTGGAAAAGGTGTATTTACAAAAGGAATGACATGGAGAATTATATATCAAGGTGTAATGATAGGACTATTAACACTAGCAGCATTTATGATAGGACTTGCAACAACAACAGAACCATTAGAAGGATTAACATTAGATGAATCAAAAATAGAAGTAGGTCAAACAATGGCATTTATTACACTAGCATTCTCAGAATTAGTTCATGTATTTAATATTAGAAATAATAAAAAATCAATATTTAAAACAAAAGTATTTAACAATGGTAAATTGATATGGGCAATATTAGCATCAGCAGCCTTAATGATAGGAATATTAGCAATACCACCATTAAGAGCAGTATTTAGCATACCAGTATTACCAAGTCAAAATATATTAGAATTAGTAGGGTTAGCACTTGCACCACTTGTAATAGTTGAATTATTTAAATTGTTTAGAATAAATTCATTTAAAGATGAGTAAAAAATAAAGTTTCCAACTTTTGATAAGTTTGGAAACTTTATTTTATATTTGGGACATTTTCAAAGGTTATTGTTTAAGATATTATCATAAATTAATTATACTTTATTTTTTTATGGAGTTACTGTTAGTTGCTAAAATAGATAAAATGTGTTATAATTATATTATAAATTATTAACATAAATAATGAGGGTGAAACAAAAGGAGGAAATGACAATGAAAAAATTTTTAGCAACAGTAATAACTTTATTTTTATGTTTTGGGCTTTGTAATCGGGCATATGCTTTAACACCAGCTGATTTAGAACCACAGGATGTAATGACATCTGATGTATATGAGCAGACAGATATTTCTAAATATAATGCTTTTGAAGATATTTCAAATATGCTAAAAGGATATTGTTTGAAAGAATATGAACAGACTGGGAATAAATCAACATGGGCTATAAGTAGCTTAAATAATCATCAAAATGTGCAATATCATATTTTAAAAAACAAAGATATAAATGACTATAAAAAAATGGTAAACACTATTGATGAAGATGTGGACTTTATTCAAATAGCAACATTAATGGATAATGGTAAATTAGAGACATTGAAAAAATCATTTGAAAAAGATGTTACAAAAGCAGCTTTACAAATAATACTTCCAGTAGATAGTGATTATGAAGAAGTATATACAGATATAATTGAAATTATGAGTTCTGCTTTGAAAGAAAATAATATTCCAATTTATTGGAATGTTAAAGAAAGCAATACAGATGTATTTGTAATCGAAATTGCTATTGGAAAGTATATAATACAGCCAGGAGATACTTTAAGTCAGATTGCATTAAATTACAATACATCGGTAGAGGAAATTTTAAAGGATAATAAAAATATTGTAAACCCCGATTTAATTTATGCTTATGACTATTTGATTATTAACTAAAATCACAAATAACCCTCATCCCCCCATACTGTTTGTATGGGGGATTTACTTTATTATACTAGCATGAGATAAAACTAATTATATAAATTTCGTTCATATAAATCATTAATAAAAACATCTTTTTCTTCAAAATTATCAATAAATCCAACTTTGGCTATATTTTCATTTACACCTTGAATCCATACAGGTCTATCATCATAAAAAATATCACATTTTTCTTTATTATCTAAAATAGAATATACTCTTTTTAAATCCATAAAATCACGCTCCTAAAAATATATATACTAAAAGTATATCCGTTAAAATGGATAAATATTCATAATAAATCAGTCTGAATTTTAAAATTACAAAAATTTAAAGATAGTTAGATATTTTGTAAAATTTGACATATAATAAAATATATGCTAATATAAGTTTAGCAATTGCAAAGTAAGTCAAGTAATAATGGCAAAAAAAGACTAGGTATGTCTCTCAAAACATTTTTCCTAGTCTTTTTCTTTTGCTATTTACTCAATTGCTTTATTATGTAATAAATCAATAAAAGTTTTAGCACTTCAAGTAAGTCTTTCATAATGACCTCCTTTCTACCTTCTGGCGAAAGGTAAAATAAATATATACTACATCTTATATTTTGTCAAATATGTAATTTATTGTAAATTTAATATTTTATGAAATTTGACATATAATAAAATATGAGTTATAATACACTCAAGACGTCGATAAGTAGTTCTAAATAAAAAAACGTAAAAAGACTAGGAAGTCTCTCAAAACTTTTCCTAGTCTTTTCCTTTTTGTTTAATCCTTTAAGTGCTTTACTATTAAGTAAATTAAATAAAGTTTTAACAATTTAAGTAGTTCTTTCATAAAAAAACAACCCTCCTTTCTACCTTGAGAAAGGTAAGAACAATATATAGTATATATTGTGTTTTGTCAAATATAATTTATGATATTAAAATGAAAAATAAATTTGACTTATAAAATTAAATCATATAAAATATATTAGTAATATACAAAATATAAGGAGGAATTTTATGAAGATACAATATAAAGATAAAATAAAAGAAATAAAAGAACCAATGAAAATTAGTGATTTATTTAAAGATGAAATAGAAGAAAGCAAATACCCAATTATAGCAGGAATATTTAACAATGAATATGTAAATTTAGATTATAAAATAGAAAAAGATGGAAAATTAGAGTTAATAGATATTTCATCAAAGGAAGGACAAAAAGTATATAGAAGAACATTAATATACATAGTTGGAAAGGCATTTGAAAAACTTTATCCAGATGAAAGAATGGAGGTAAACTACCAATTAGGAAATTCAATGTTTTGTGATTTTATAGGAAAAAAAGTTACAGATGAAATAGTTAAAAAATTAAATAAAGAAGTAAAAAATATAATAGAACAAGATTTACCAATTAAACAAGTGGTAATGAATATGAAAGAAGCAAAAGATTTCTTTGAAAAAGAACATACTTCAAAAGGAAGATTACAAATTGACTTAGAAAATAATGATGAAATTTTTATGTATTTTTGTGAAGATTATTATAACTACTGTTATGGAACTTTGGCTAATAGAACAGGAATAGTAAAAATATTTGAAATTGTAAAATATAATGATGGATTTTTAATTAGATATCCAAGTCAAAAAAATCCAAATGTATTACCAGAACTTGTTGAAACTAAAAAACTTGCATGGGCAATGGAAGAATATGACGACATTCATAAAATTTTAAATATAGAAAGAACATATAAAATAAATGAAGCAATAAGAGAAAAAAGAGTAAATGATATAATAATGTTAGCAGAAGCATTACATGAAAAGAAAATAGCAAAAATAGCTGATAACATAGCACAAAATAAAAATATAAAAATGATTTTAATAGCAGGTCCATCTTCATCAGGAAAGACAACATTTGCACAAAGATTAGGAATACAATTACGATTAAATAGAATAAAACCAGTAACAATTTCAGTAGATAATTATTTTGTTGAAAGACAAGATACACCAAGAGATGCAAACGGAGAATACAATTTTGAATGTATAGAAGCAATAGATTTAGAGTTATTTAATGACCATTTAACAAAATTATTAAATGGTGAAGAAATCGAAATGCCAGAATTTGATTTCCATGAAGGAACAAAAAGATATAATGGAAAAATGGTAAAATTAGAAAAAGATGAAGTATTAGTAATTGAAGGAATACATTGCTTAAATGATAAGTTAACAAGTAAAATACCAGCAGAACAAAAATATAAAATATATATAAGTGCATTAACAGTATTAAACTTAGATAGATTTAATAGAATATCAACAACAGACACAAGATTAGTAAGAAGAATAGTAAGAGATTATCAATTTAGAGGATATTCAGCACAAAGTACAATACGCACATGGAATAAAGTAAATGAGGGAGAAGAAAAAAATATATTCCCATTCCAAGAAGGAGCAGATTTTGTATTTAATACATCTTTAATATATGAATTAGGAGCATTAAAGCCAATAGTAATGCCTTTATTACAACAGATAACAAACAAAGAACCAGAATATGCAGAAGCAAGAAGAATAATGAATATGTTAAAATATTTTGAAGAAATACCAAAAGAATACATACCAAATAATTCATTATTAAAAGAATTTTTAGGTGGAGGAAATTTTAAGTATTAAATATTATAAATTATAAAAAACTCGAAAAGAGATAGTTGTAAAGATAGATTAAGTTAAAATAAAGCAGAAATATTTCAATAATAGGTATGTTATTTGAGTAAAGCAAGAAAGGAATAGATTTTTATATGGAAAATAGTAGAAGATTTACAGAAATAGATGAAGAGTTTATATGTGAAAATTGTGGAAAAAAAGTAACAAAACTAGGTTATTCTTGTAGAGACCATTGTCCTTTTTGTTTACACTCAAAGCATGTAGATAAAAATCCAGGAGATAGACAAGAGGAATGCCATGGAGACTTAGAGCCTGTTAGCTTAGAAATTGACAGCAAAAAAGGTTATGTTATTATTTACAGATGTAAAAAATGTGGCGCAATTAGAAAAAATAAGTCAGCAAAAGATGATAATATGGATTTGATAATTGAGTTAAGTAGTAAGCAAATATAAAATAAAAAGGATATAAAATAAACAGATATTTTAAAAATAAAAGTTTATTTTATGTCCTTTTTTATTCTAAATCTCACGATTCAAATTCCCATTAGTATAATTTTTCCCTTCTAATCTTTCACCATTTTTAACTTTTAAAACAATACTATTAATCTCATCAATATTTTCATCTAAAATATCAATTCTAGCAAAATTAATATTAAAATCAGAAGGAGAAATTGAGGTTATTTTACTATTGTAAATAGTTGTAACAGTTTGAATATTATCAGGTGAAATTTGAAAAGTCATATTAAGCCTATCTTTTAAAAGATAAGAATTTTTACTATTACACTTTTGATTACAAGTTGGATAACATTTATCAGTTTCGCCAAGTAAACAATAATTCATATTAAGAACTGGAGTTTTTCCATATACAATTAATTCATTACATAAAATATTACAATTTGATAGAGAATTAATTGTAGTTTTATCTAATTCAGGAGAAATGGTATATCTAATTGCTCCTAAATCTTTTAATTCTGAAATAGTATTGTTATTATATACATTAAAAGTATAGTTAGTAATTATTTCAAAATTTTTATTAAAGTTTTTAGATAAAGATTCTAATAATTTGAAATTGCATATATTAGAAATTACAAAACCTTGTATTTTATAATTTTGCAAAGTATTTTCTACATTTGATAATAACAAATTTTTATAATTTGATTTTATAATAGTTGGCATATAAATATATATATTAAATTTACTATCTAATGTATGTAATATATCTTTAAAATTTCTATTAGTGAAATATTTAAGAGGTATATAGACATTTTTTATATTATCACTTAATTTTGAATAATCATAATCAATATTTAAAATATTTAATAATAAAGAAATATCAAAGCTTTTAGAGTTAGCATTTGAATCTAAACTATCTTTAATATCTCCATACTGGTAATTTGAAATTAAGTTATTTTCAATACTATCAGGAGTACAATTCAAATTTAAGTTATTATTATCAGACTCATTTCTTAAAGTAAATTCATCATATAGCAAATTATTACCATCTAAGTTAAAGCAACTATTTCTTTTTATTTTATGAAGAGCATAATCTTCAACTAAATCTAAAATTTTTCTTCTTAAATCATTTAAAAGACTTAACTTAGGAATAAACAATCCTTCATCTAAATCTATATTAAAATGTTTAAATTCAAAAGGAGTAGAAGCTGTTTTTGAAAATTGACTGATTATAGTTTCTTCATTTAAAGGTCTATTTTTGGCTTCCAATGGAATTAAATCAGAAACATAATTTATAAATAAATCTTTATATAATTCTATATTAGAAGCAGAAGAAACTGAAATTGCAATAGGCTTTCCTTCTTTTATAGAAATATTGCAATTAAGAGCAACTTTTCTATATTCCTTAGAATAACTAGCTTTTGCTAAATCATTTAATTCCTTTGAACTCATTTTATAAACTTTATTTCCTAATTTAATATTTCCCTTCATTCTACCAATAATTACAGTATCACCAATATTAGTTTCTGTAATATTTTTATTTTTGCAATTCATTAACTCAGAAATAGTATAAGAACCTTGCTCGTAATCAACAGAAATTGTATCACCAATTTTAATAGGTTCATTTAGTTTGATTGTAATTAATCCTTTTTTATCATTATATTTTTGGATTTTTCCCAAATAAAGTCCCATATTATTAGGTTTTTCCTTATAAACCAAATCTTTATTTCCAGAATTAGATAAATGACCAGATGAGGACATACCTCTATTAAAAACTTGTAATAGTTCTTTTCTATCATTTTCGTCTATAATATATTCTTTATTAGAATATGCTAAATCTATGTATTTTCTATAAATTCTAGTTACAGTAGCAACATATTCAGGATTTTTCATTCTACCTTCAATTTTAAAACATTTTACACCTGATTCAATTAACTTAGGGATATAATCTAAACCACATAAATCACGAGTGCTTAAAAGATAACCTGAATTTATTTTTTTATCATTTTCTAATAACTCAAAAGGTAATCTACAAGGACCAGCACATTTACCTCTGTTGCCAGAACGACCACCTATCATACTAGAAAAAAGACATTGACCAGAATAAGAAATACATAAAGCTCCGTGGATAAAAGTTTCGATTTCTACATCAGTATTTTTACAAATAAAATCAATATCATTTACAGAAAGTTCTCTTGAAAGAACAATTCTTTTAAAACCTAAATCTTGTAGCTTTAAAGCTCCATTCAAATTATGAACCGTCATTTGAGTGCTAGCATGAATTGGTAAATCAGGAAAAGTTTTTATTAATTTCATTGCTAAACCTAAATCTTGAACAATAATAGCATCAATTCCAAATTTATAAGCTTTTTTAGCTAAGTTTAGTGCTGATTCAAATTCATCATTTTTTATTAATGTATTTAATGTAAGATTTGTTTTTACTCCTCTTATTTTTGCATATTCAATAACTTTTTCTAAAGTTTCATCGTCAAAATTAGTAGCAAAAGCTCTAGCACTAAAAATATCAGCACCAAAATATACACTATTTGCACCATTTTGAACGGCAGCTTTTAAACATTCAAAATCACCAACAGGTGAAAGTAATTCAACCATAATTTTATATATAACCAATTCCTTTCATTTATTTTTTTATATTTTAAGTATATATCTATTAACTAAATTCGACATTATTATATCATTTTTGCTCTTTTTTGTAAAATTTTATTAAATATTAATTTTAAAACCAGTATTTTCGTTGTATTTAAAAAATGTATGGTAATTTCGAGTAAAAATGTGCTATAATATTAAATATAAAATGAATTTTAATTGTTAATGTTTATTTTGACATTCACATTAATATACAAATTAAAGTAAATAATATATAACAATTATAAAAAGGAGAGTGAATATTATGGTATATACACTTTGCAAATATCCAGATGAAACAGAGTTAGTTTTTTCAGATATTCGTAAAAAAGACAATGGAGAAGAATATATTAGAGTTTCTTTTGAAAGACCTACTGAATACGGATTTGATACAGTTGTTTTTGAACTCCCTAGTTATAAAATATTAGAAAGGGACGGACAGTATACAGATGAAGAGGTAGAAGAATTTAAAAAAATAGTTGAAAGAGGAGCACATCTATTTTTTAAATATGCACGTGAAGGAGGTCTTAAATTTGCCTAATTTATTAGAAATAATGCGGCTATATCCAGTTAAATTTTATTGCTAATATTATATGATGGCATAGTAAGGAGAGAAAAATATGTCAGAAGAAAATACAAAAACAAAAAAAGTAAAAGATATATTTAGTGATTACAAAACAAGTTCAAACATACAATATGCAAATATTGAAGGACTAAATGTAATAAAAAAGACAAATACCTTGCAAGTACTAATATACTTTGATGAATATATAGAAATAAAAGAATTATGGTTTTTTGAAAAATTCCTAAGAGAAAGATTTCAATTTGAACAAATCGACCTAAAAATAAAATATCACGAAGGAGTAAAACTAAATTCAATACAAAAAGAATGGAAAAATATTATTGCATATATGGCACATAAATATCCATTAATGAGACCAATGCTACTATTAAAAAGTGATGTTAGTGTTGAAGGAAAAGAAATAAATGTAAAAATGCACATAAAAGGTGCAGATTTTTTAAAGGCTAAAAAGACGGATAAAGAATTAGAAAAAGTCCTTAAAAATATATTTGGGGTTGAGTATAAAGTAAATCTAATAGAACAATTATCAAAAGAAGAAATCAAACAAATTGAAGAAGAAATAAAAGATGTAGAAGAAAAAGCTATTGCACATATTGAAGAATTAAATATGCTACAAGCTAAACAAAATGAAAAAGAGGAAAACAATCAAAGTGGACAAGATATACCAGAATATAATGACCCAGATTATATGCCACCAACAGGGCTAGAAGGATATATTCCAGAAGAGGAAATGGAAGGAAACATTCCACCAATACAAGACGATATAAGCGACTACGAAGAACAAGAATATATAATGGGAAAACCGTCCAAAGCAAAAGAAAATAAAGTAAATATTAAAGATATAACAGCAAGTAATTCAAGAATTACAATAGAAGGAAGAATATTGACAAGCGAGTGTAGAGAAACAAGAACAGGAAAAGGAATGTTAATATTTGATATATATGATGGAACTGGAACAATTACCTGTAAATCTTTTGCAAAAGATATTTCAGAAGGAAAAGAAATTATAGAAAAAATTCAAAATGCAAAAGCAATAAAAGCAATAGGAAAAGCAGGACTAGATGCATATGCAGGAGATGTAACAATAATGGCAAATACTATTATTGCAAGTAATTGTGATGTACCAGAGCTTCCAGAAGATGATGAAGATACACCATTAATATTAGGAATGAATCCAAATATAACAGAAAATGTAATAAAAATTTCAGAATTAAATGTAGATGATGGAAAAGTAGCATTAGATGGTGAGATTATAGGTATGGAAGACAGAGAATTAAAGTCAGGAAAAACACTTTTAAGTTTTGATTTATATGATGGTTCAAGTAGTATGACTTGTAAAGCATTTTTAAATAAAGATGTTAGCAAAAAAGTAATAAAAAGAATGAAAAAAGCAAAAGGAGTAAAAATTTCAGGAAATGCTCAAATGGATTCATTTTCTAATGAAATAACAGTAATGGCAAACACAATAGTAGAAAGTGAAGGATTAAAGAAAACAGTAAGACAAGATAATAGTGAAATAAAAAGAGTAGAGTTACATATGCATACAAAAATGAGCCAAATGGATGCAATGACATCAGCAACAGATTTAATAAAAAGAGCAATGAAATGGGGAATGAAATCGATAGCAATAACGGACCATGGTGTTGTTCAAGCATTTCCAGAAGCTCACAAAATGTTAGGATATGACAATAAAGATATAAAAATAATTTATGGAGTTGAAGCATATCTTGCTCCTGATAATACCAAAACAGTATATAACGGAAAAGGTCAAAGTATAGATACAACATATTGTGTACTTGACTTAGAAACAACAGGATTTTCAGCTGTTACAGAAAAAATAACAGAAGTAGGAATAATGAAGGTAAAAAACGGAGAAGTAATAGACGAATTTAGTACATTTGTAAATCCAGAAAAACATATTCCAGAAAGAGTAACAGAAGTAACAAATATAACAGATGAAATGGTAAAAGATGCAGATACCATAGAAAAAGTATTTCCAAAAATATTAGAATTTTTAGGAGATGATAAAGAAACTGTAATAGTAGCACATAATGCAAACTTTGATGTAGGATTTCTAAAACAAAATGCAAAAGCTTTGGGATATAAATTTAACTATACATATTTAGATACATTAAGCTTAGCAAAAGATTTATTTCCTGATTATAAAAAATATAAACTTGGAAAGATAGCAGAAAATTTAGGAATAAAAGTAGAGGTAGCACATCGTGCTTTGGATGATGTTGATACAACTGTTAAAGTATTTAAAGTGATGATAGATATGTTAAAGAAAAAAGGAGCTGAAATAGTAGAAGATATAGATAGAGTTGCAGCAAATTCAGAAGCTAAAAAAGAAGAATATAAAAAATTAAAGACATATCATGCAATAATATTGGCTAAAAACTATGTAGGATTAAGAAACTTATATAAGTTAGTATCTTTTTCACATTTACATTATTTTTATAGAAAACCAAGAATTTTGAAAAGTTTATACAAAAAATATTCAGAAGGATTAATACTAGGAAGCGCTTGTGAAGCAGGAGAAGTATATCAAGCCATAGAACTAGGTAAAACAGATGAAGAAATAGAAGAAATTGCAAGTGACTATGATTACTTAGAAATTCAACCAACTGGGAATAATGAATTTTTAATAAGAAATGAAAAAGTTGCTGATGAAGAAGCTTTAAGAGATATAAATAGAAAAATAGTAGCCTTAGGAGAAAAATTAAATAAACCAGTAGTAGCGACTTGTGATGTTCACTTTATGGACCCACAAGATGAGATATATAGGCGTATATTAGAAGCTGGACAAAAATATGATGATGCAGATAATCAAGCACCACTATATTTAAGAACAACAGAAGAAATGCTAGAAGAGTTTAGTTATTTAGGAAAAGAAAAAGCATATGAAGTTGTTGTAACAAATACAAATAAAATATCAGATATGTGTGACCCAATAAGTCCAATATCACCTGAAAAATGTCCTCCACACATACCGGGCTGTGAGCAAACTATTAAAGACATAGCATATAGCAAAGCTCATGAATTATATGGTGACCCACTCCCAGAAATAGTGCAAACAAGACTTGACAAGGAATTAGATTCAATTATAAAAAATGGATTCTCAGTTATGTATATAATTGCACAAAAATTAGTATGGAAATCAAATGAAGATGGATATATAGTTGGTTCAAGAGGTTCAGTTGGTTCTTCATTTGTTGCAAATATGACAGGAATAACAGAAGTAAATTCATTACCAGCACATTATAGATGTCCAAATTGTAAATATTCAGATTTTACAGACTATGGAGTAAAAAATGGATTTGACTTACCTGACAAAGAATGTCCAAAATGTGGTCATAAATTAGATAAAGATGGAATGGATATACCATTTGAAACCTTCTTAGGATTTAATGGTGATAAAGAGCCAGATATAGACTTAAACTTTTCAGGAGAATATCAAGCAAAAGCGCATAAATATACAGAAGTAATATTTGGAAAAGGTACAACATTTAAAGCAGGAACAATTGGTACAGTAGCAGATAAAACTGCATTTGGATATGTTAAAAATTATTATGAAGAAAGACATATTCCAGTAAATCAAGCAGAAATAAAAAGAATATCACAAGGATGTACAGGAATAAAAAGAACAACCGGTCAACATCCGGGAGGAATCATAGTAGTTCCAAAAGGAAGGGAAATATATGAATTCTGCCCAGTGCAACACCCAGCAGATGACCCAAATTCAGATATTATAACAACACATTTTGACTATCACTCAATAGATGCAAACTTATTAAAACTAGATATACTAGGGCACGACGATCCGACAGTTATAAGAATGTTGCAAGACATAACAGGAATTGACCCAACAAAAGTACCATTAGACGACAAAGAAACAATGTCAATATTTAGTTCAACAAAAGCATTAGGAGTAACACCTGAACAAATACACTCAGAGGTAGGAAGCTTTGGAATACCAGAGTTTGGAACAAAATTTGTTAGGGGAATGTTAGTAGACACAAAACCAACAACATTTGACGAATTAATTCGTATATCAGGATTATCACATGGTACAGATGTGTGGTTAGGAAATGCACAAAGTTTAATAGAACAAGGAACAGTAACACTAACAGAAGCAATATGTTGTCGTGACGATATAATGATATATTTAATAAAACAAGGAGTACCACCAAATCCAGCATTTAAAATAATGGAAACAGTTCGTAAAGGAAAAGCATTAAAAGATCCAGCAAAATGGGCAGAATATGTAAGTTTAATGAAAGAACATAATGTACCAGACTGGTATATAAAATCCTGTGAAAAAATTAAATATATGTTCCCAAAAGCCCATGCAGCAGCATATGTAACAAATGCTTTTAGGATAGCATGGTTTAAAGTACATGAACCCAAAGCATATTATACAGCATTTTTCTCAATAAGAGCAGCAGATGATTTTGATAGTGAAATTATGATATTTGGAAAAGAAAAAGTAAAAAATAAAATGAAAGAAATTGACTTATTAGGAAATAATGCAACTCCAAAAGACAAGACGATGTATCCAGTATTGGAACTTGTTTTAGAAATGTATGAAAGAGGAATAAAATTCTTACCAATAGATTTATATAAATCAAGTGCAACAAAATTTATTGTAGAAGAAGAGGGAATAAGACCACCTCTAAACAGTATTGCAGGATTAGGAACAGTTGCAGCACTAGGAATTGAAAATGCAAGAAAAGATGGGAAATTTATGTCAATAGACGATATGAAGATTCGTTCAAAAGTAGGAGATTCAGTAGCTGAACTTTTAAAGAAATTTGGATGTTTAGATGGTATGAGTCAGAGCAATCAGTTGAGTTTGTTTGGATAGATATAGTGTAAATTAAAACTTTTTATTTTGATTTTAAAAATTTGTTAATATAAAAATGACTATTTTAGAAATCTTATTTTCTAAAATAGTCATTTTTATGTAATAGTAATTATTAAAAAATAATATTGTGCTATGCTATGTTATGCTATGTTTTGCTCTGTCATGTTAAGCTTATACCAATTTTTAATATATTTTTAATTATTTTTACTAAGAATTATGATAAACTTTCTTTTAGTAGTTTTTCAAACTTATCACTATATTCTTTCCAAACTTTTTTCAAATTAATTGGTTTTAAATCTTTATTAGTAAAACAATGTTGAGTTTCAGCAATGATTGCAGGTTTTCCAGTTTTTTTATCAATAACATCATATCCCATTGTTAATCTAACCCCATTATAAGATTTAACAAAAACACTAATTAAAAGAGTATCACCAAAAGTTACATGGTGCTTATACTGGCAATTTACTCCTAAAACAGGGATTGTAATTCCTCTTTCTTCAAAAGAAACAAATGGCATATTTTCACTTTCTAAGTAATAGCATCTAGCTTCTTCTAAAAATCTTATGTAATTTGAATGGTGAACTACTCCCATTTTATCTGTTTCATAATAGTTGATTTTTCTTTCATAAGTATAACTCAAAATAATCGCTTCCTTGTATAATTTATTTAGATTTTAATGGATAGGAGAATCTAGAACCTACAATATTTTAGTGAATTATACAAAAAACAATATAATATGTCAAATACTACATTAAGTTATTGTAACCAAAAATAATTAATGATATAATTTCGAACTAGGAAGGTGAACAACATATGAAAAAAATAAATGGAGTAATAATGCAATACTTTGAATGGTATTTAGAAACAAATCAAGACTTATGGAATGAAATATCAAGAAATGCAGAAAATTTAGCAAAAATAGGAATAACAGCTTTATGGTTACCACCAGCATATAAAGGAATTGATGGAAAAGACGAAGTCGGATATGGTGTATATGATTTATATGACTTAGGAGAATTTGACCAAAAAGGAACAATTAAAACAAAATATGGCTCAAAAGAAGAATATATAAATTGTATTTTATCTCTAAAACAGGCTGGAATAGAAAGTTATGCAGATATAGTGTTAAATCACAAAATGGGAGCAGATATGCTTCAAACAATTCCAGCAGAAAAAGTAGATTGGGGAAACCATAATGAAATTGTCTCAGGAAAAGAAATTGTAAGAGTTGCAACTAAATTTACTTTTCCAGGAAGAAAGAAAAAATATTCAGACTTTGAATGGAATTGGACTCATTTTGATGGGATTGACTACAATGACAAAACAAAAGAACATGCTATATTTAAGTTTATAAACAAAGATTGGGCAAATGAGGTAGATGAAGAATTTGGGAATTTTGATTATTTAATGGGTGCAGACATTGACTTTGAAAATGAAGAGGTAAAAAAAGAATTATTAAATTGGGGAAAATGGTATATAGAAACAACAGACATAGATGGATTCAGATTAGATGCTGTAAAACATATTAATGCAGATTTTTATGAGCAATGGCTAAAAGAATTGAGGAAAGATTTAAAAGAAGAGTTATTTGCAGTTGGAGAATATTGGAGTGGAGATGTTTCGAAATTACATAGATACATAACAGAAACAAACGGAGAAACATCACTATTTGATGTTCCATTACACTACAATTTCTATAATGCGTCAAGAGATGAAAACTATAATTTAACACAAATATTAGACAAGACTTTAATGAAAGAAAATCCAAGTAAAGCAGTAACATTTGTAGATAACCATGACACACAGCCAGAACAAAGTCTACAAAGTTATGTAGAAAGATGGTTTAAATTACCAGCATATTCAATAATACTTTTAAGAGATGAAGGATATCCATGTGTTTTTTATGGCGATTTTTACGGTATAAAACATAATAATATAGAAAAAATAGAAGGTCTAAAAGAGATGATAACTATAAGAAAAGATAAAGCATATGGAAAACAAAATGATTATTTTGATAATCAAAATTGCATTGGCTGGACAAGAGAAGGTGACGAAGAACATATAAAATCAGGAGTTGCCGTATTAATTTCTAATAAATATGATTCTGAAAAAAGAATGTATATAGGAAAAGAATTAGCAGGAGAAGAATTTATAGACGCAATAGGAAATTGTGAAGAAAAAGTTATAATAGATGAAGAAGGATTTGGGAATTTTAAGGTTAAGGCAAAATCAGTTTCAGTATGGGTTAGATAGTAAAAATAAAAAAATATTAAATTAAAAAATTAAATTTTACCTTTTTCTAAAACTATAATTTATTTTTGTATGACAAGAATTTGTGAAAATTTTCATAAAGTATTGACTTTTAAGAGAAAAATAATGTATAATAATTAACGTAATTAAACACATAAAGCGAGTTTTTAAGGAGGTGCCTAGATAATAGGTCCAAAGAAACTATGAACTTTATGGAAGAAATAACAAAAGGGAGGAATTTAAAATGGCAGTAGTTGCAATGAAACAATTACTTGAAGCAGGTGTTCATTTCGGACATCAAACAAGAAGATGGGATCCTAAAATGGCTGAATACATATTCCAAGCTAGAAATGGTATCCACATTATCGATTTACAAAAAACATCAAAAAAATTAGATGAAGCATATGAGTTCATCAAAGAACAAGCAGAAGAAGGAAAAACAGTTCTTTTCGTAGGAACAAAAAAACAAGCACAAGAATGCATGAAAGAAGCAGCATTAAAATGTGGAATGTACTATGTTGATCAAAGATGGTTAGGAGGAATGCTAACAAACTTTGGTACAATTCAAACAAGAATTAAAAGATTAAAAGATTTAGAAGCTATGGCAGAAGATGGTACATTTGATGTATTACCTAAAAAAGAGGTAATCTTATTAAAGAAAGAAATGGAAAAACTAGAAAAAAATCTTGGTGGAATTAAAGATATGGATAAATTACCAGGAGTTATATTCTTAGTAGATCCTAAAAAAGAAAGAATAGCAGTATTAGAAGCTAAAAAATTAAATATACCAGTAGTAGGATTAGTTGATACAAACTGTAACCCAGAAGAAGTAGACTACGCTATACCTGGAAATGATGATGCTATAAGAGCTGTTAAATTAATAGCAGATGTTATGGCAAATGCAGTTATTGAAGGTAGACAAGGTGAAAGCTTCGAAACTGAGACAGAAGAACAACCAATTGAAGAAGAAGTTACTACAATTGAACAAGTTGTTGAAAATAGTGAAGAAAACTAATTTTTAATAAGTGTAAATTGTATAAAAATAAAATCAATATAATTAATATAAATAAAAAATATATATTAAGGATAAAGATAAGATTTTAATATACTTAATAAAAAGTTTAAAACTTAAAAATAAGAAGAGTAGAGCTTTTCTGCTCTACTCTTTTAATTTATATAAAAGGGAGGAATTTTAATGGTAACAGCTAGCTTAGTTAAAGAATTAAGAGAAAAAACAGGTGCAGGAATGATGGACTGTAAAAAAGTTTTAACAGAAACAGATGGAGACATGGAAAAAGCAATTGAACTTTTAAGAGAAAGAGGAATTGCAAAAGCAGCTAAAAAATCAGGAAGAGTTGCAGCAGAAGGATTAGTAGAAGCTTATATATCAGAAGATGGAAAAGTTGGAGCAATAGTAGAAGTAAACTCTGAAACAGATTTCGTTGCTAAAAATGAAGAATTCAAAACTTTTGTAATGGATGTAGCAAAACAAGTTGTAGAAAAAAATCCAAAAGATGTAGAAGAATTATTAAATCAAGAAGCAATTTTTGAAGCTGGAAAAACAGTAAATGAAGCATTAATAGGAAAAATAGCTACAATAGGAGAAAATTTAAGTATAAGAAGATTTGCTAGATTCGAATCAAAAGGATTAATAGAAAAATATATCCATGGAGATGGAAAAATAGCAGTTCTTGTAAACATGACAAAAGGAGATAAAGAATTAGCAAAAGACTTATGTATGCAAATAGCAGCAGCTAGACCTGAATTCGTAACAAGAGAAGAAGTACCACAAGAAAGAGTAGACAAAGAAATGGAAATCTTAAAAGTTCAAGCTATGAATGAAGGAAAACCAGAACAAATAGCTGAAAAAATAGTACAAGGTAGAGTTGGAAAATTCTATGAAGAAATTTGTCTAGTAGACCAAGTATTTGTAAAAGATTCAAGTATGAAAGTATCTGAATTATTAAAACAAAAAGATGCAGAAATAGTTGAATTTGCAAGATTTGAAAAAGGTGAAGGAATCGAGAAAAAAGAAGAAAACTTTGCTGAAGAAGTTATGAATCAATTAAAATAGAATTTGATATATTTTAAATATTTTATAAAATTAGGATTAATCTAATGTATGAGCAATTAGGATAATCCTAATTTTTATTTTATAAATTGTTGATATTACTATTTTTTATGTTAAAATATATTTGTAAAAATATATAAGAAAAAATGGAGGGTGTATGAAAAAACTAGAGAAAATAGTATTAGTTTTAATTTTTATGATTTTAAGTATAATATTGTTATCAACAAACTCACAAGCAAATGGAAACCTATACTTAAATAGATTAGAATTTTATGCAAATATAAATTCTGATGGGAGTATGGAGGTAACAGAAATATGGGACATAGATATTAGTAGAACTAATACATTGTATAAGACTTTTAAAACTGATAAAAAATATTCGGGAATACAGAATGTAAAAGTAACAGAAATTACTAACGGACAAAACAAAAGTTTAAAGAAAACCAATGAATTATTATGGCATTTAGACAAAGATACATATTATGGACTAAAAAATAACAATGGTGATTTTGAAATTGCATGGGGAGTTGGACTAGATAATGGAAAAGAAAAAAGAAAATATAAAATTTCATATAAAGTAAATGATGTGATTTCAAAATACAATGATTATGCAGAATTATATTGGCAATTCATAGGAGAAGATTTTGAAATAGATGCAAAAAAAATAACAGGAATCATAATTCTTCCTGAAAAGGTTAAAAATAAAGAAGATATAAAGGTTTGGGGACATACTAAAGGATTAAATGGAGAAATTTATGCAACTGATTCAGATAAAATAGAATTTGAAATAAACAATTTTAAAAGTGGAAGATATGTAGAAATAAGAACATTATTTCCAACAGAATTAATAAATGAAACTAATAAAGTATATAACAAAGAAATTTTAGGCACTGTAATAAAGGAAGAAACAAAATGGGCAAATGAAGCAAATGCAAAAAGAAGACTAAAAGATAACAAAAATTTAATTACAACATTACTTGTAACTTTAGTGAGCGTCGTATTAGGTACATATAGCATAAAAAAAGCTATAAAATTATCAAATGAAGTAAAACAAAACAAAAAATATAAACCAACACAAAGTGGAGAATATTTTAGAGATATACCGAGGAAAAATGCAACGCCTGCACAAGCTTTACATATATACAAAGAAACAATAACAGGTTTTTCACCCAAAGATATAGGGAAAATAATTTCAGCAACGTTATTGGATTTAAGTTTAAAAAAATATATAAATTTTAATGTGGAAAAAGAAAATAAAAAAGAAGAAATTTTGATAGAAATTATAAATGAAAACATTGAACAATTATCATTAGATGAAAAAGTAGTATTTGAATTTTTACAAACAGCTTGTGAAGATAAAAAGAAAATAACAGTAAAAGAATTAGAAAAATATATAAAAAAATTAGAAAGAGGAAAAATTATAGCTTTAAAATCAGAACTTAATTTTTATACAAAAGGAGAACTAGAAAAAGAAAAAATCTATGATTTAGAAGAAGAAAAAAAATATAAGGACTACACATCTTTAAATTCATTATTTGTAATTATAATATTTATTGCTATTATAGGATTTTTTACTTTAATGCAGAAATCAAATCCAATAGGAATGGTAATATCAGTAATGCTAATAATTAGTGAAATAATAGCAGTGATAATTAATAAAAAATCAATTAATAAAATCAATGTATATACTCAAAAAGGGATTGATGAACAAAAAAAATGGAAAGACTTGGAAAAATACATGAAAGACTTTTCAAAACTTGATGAAAGAGAAATACCAGAAATTATAATATGGGAAAAATTTTTGGTATTTGCAACAGTATTTAATATTGCGGATAAAGTATTAAAACAATTAAAAATAGTATATCCAAATATGGAAAATAATATTTCAACAAAAAATTATGGATATATGAATGTTATGATGAATACTAATTTTTCAAGAAGCTTTACAAATGCAATAAGTGATTCAATTTCATCAGCGTGTTCTTCAGCATCAGGCTCAGGAGGAGGATTCTCTGGTGGTGGAGGAGGCCGGACGGTGGTCGGCGGAGGCGGTGGCCGGAAGGTAATAATAAATTAAGAAAAAATTAAGAAATTAGCATAAAAAAGGTGTATTTTTTCAAAATATGTGATAGAATAACTCTGATAAATAAAATAAGGAGAGTGAATTACTTGGCAGAATTAAAATATAAAAGAGTATTACTAAAATTAAGTGGAGAAGCATTAGCAGGAAACCAAAAAAACGGGGTTGATGCCGAGACAGTAGGAAAGATTTGCGATAAAGTAAAAGAAATTGTTGATTTAGGAGTTCAAGTAGCAATTGTAGTAGGAGGAGGAAATTTCTGGAGAGGAAGAAACGGACATCAAATGGAAAGAACGACAGCTGACTACATGGGAATGCTTGCTACTGCTATGAATGGATTAGCACTTCAAGATGCTTTAGAAACAAGAGGAATACATTCAAGAGTTCAAACAGCAATAGAAATGAGAGAAATAGCAGAACCATTTATTCAAAGAAAAGCAGAAAAACATTTAAATAGAGGTAGAGTTGTAATATTTGCTTGTGGTACAGGACATCCATACTTTACAACAGATACAGCAGCAGTTTTAAGAGCAATAGAAATAAAAGCAGATATAATTTTATTAGGAAAAGCAATAGATGCAGTATATTCAGCTGACCCTAAAATAGAACCAGATGCAACTAAATTTGAAGAAATCTCTTACTTAGAAGTACTAAATAAAGACTTAAAAGTAATGGACTCAACAGCAACAGCAATGTGTAGAGATAATAATATACCATTATTAGTATTTGGAATAGCAGACCCTGAAAATATAGTAAGAGCAGTAAAAGGGGAAAAAATAGGTACAATAGTATCATAAGATAAAACATAAAATTAAATACTATTTGCACTTTATTTTAATGTATTATAAATAAAGTAAAATATAAATGTAAGGCTAGAAGATAAAAAAAGAGCATAAAAATGGATATATAATAAAAGAAATATAAAAAATAGCCATATAATAAAGACGAAAAGGAGAATGAAAAATGGATTATACAAAAATACAAGAAAAAATGGAAAAAACAATAAATAATTTTACAGAAAGATTATCAGAAATAAGAGCTGGAAGAGCAAATCCAGCAATATTAAATAAAGTAAAAATAGATTATTATGGAACACCAACACCAATTAATCAAATGGCAGGAATATCAGTTCCAGAAGCTAGATTAATAGTAATTCAACCATGGGATGTAAGTGTTTTAAAAGATATAGAAAAAGCAATTTTAGCATCAGATATAGGAATTAACCCAAATAATGATGGAAAGGTAATAAGACTAGCTTTTCCTGAATTAAATGAAGAAAGAAGAAAAGAATTAGTAAAAGATATAAAGAAAATGGCAGAAGAAGCTAAAGTAGCTGTAAGAGGATCTAGAAGAGATGGAATAGAAGCAGCAAAAGCAGAACAAAAAGAAGGTAATATGACAGAAGATGAATTAAAACAAGCAGAAAATGAGATTCAAAAGCTTACAGACAAAAATGTAGAAGAAATTGATAAAATATTAGCAAATAAAGAAAAAGAAATAATGTCAGTATAAAAACTTGAAAATATGACAATTAATATCTGTGGATATAAATAATTAATTCTAAAACAAACGATTTATATTTTTGTTAAACTATAACCTTGAAGGGGAACAATATAAAAATGGAATTTAAACAAAAGTTGTTAGAATATCAAGAAATAATAAATAAAGAATTAGAAAAAAACATAATAAAACAAAATTGCTTAGAAAAGACTTTAAATTCTTCAGTAGAATATAGCTTACTAGCAGGAGGAAAAAGGCTTAGACCAATTTTAATATTAGCTTCATATGAATTGTTTAAAAATGATGTAGAAAAATGTATGCCATATGCAGTTGCATTAGAAATGGTACATAATTTTTCATTAATACATGATGACTTACCAGGAATTGATAATGATGATTTTAGACATGGAAAATTAACAAATCATAAGCAGTTTAATGAGGCAACAGCAATTTTAGCAGGAGATAAATTATTAAATAATAGTTATAAAATTATAAGTGAAGATTTGCTAAAAACAGCATCAGAACAAGAACTAAAAATAAAGATGAAAATATTCAATGAATTTTCAGTAGCAATAGATAAAATGATTATTGGAGAATATGTAGATACTGAGTATGAAGGAAAAGAAATAACAGCAGAAGATTTAGATTTTATACATGAAAATAAAACAGGCGCATTTTTAATATTGAGTGTTAGAATAGGTGCAATGCTTGCAAATTCAAGTGACAAAGATTTAGAAAAACTAACTAATTATGCTAAGAAAATAGGTCTAGCATTTCAAGTAAAAGATGATATTTTATCAGAAGAAGGAAATGAAAAAATATTAGGAAAACCGGTAGGAAATGATAAAAAATTAAAAAAATGTACATATGTATCTAAATATGGTTTAGAAAAAGCAAAAGAAATATTAAATCAAATTATAGAAGATAGTATAAAGGAAATAGCAGAATATGGAGAAAAAGCAACTTTTCTAATAGAATTATCAAGATATATAGCAAATAGAAATAAATAATATAAGTGAGGATAAAAAATGAAATTCGATAAAGAGCATATGCCTAAACATATAGCGATAATAATGGATGGAAATAGAAGATGGGCAAGATCAAAAGGAAAGCCAGTTAGTTTTGGTCATAAAGAGGGAGCAAAAACATTAGAAAATATAGTAAGATATGCAAATAAAATTGGATTAGAATATATAACTGTATATGCATTCTCAACAGAAAATTGGAAAAGAGCAGAAGAAGAGGTAAAAGCATTAATGATGCTTTTACAAAATTACTTAGATGAGTATTCAAAAAGAGCAGATACAGAAAATATAAGAGTAAAAATATTAGGAGATATTTCAGCACTATCAGATGGAATGCAAAAAAGTATAAATAAATGTATGGAAAGAACGAAAGATAATACAGGAGTGACATTTAATATTGCATTAAATTATGGTGGAAGAGATGAAATATTAAAAGCAATTAAACAAATAGCTAAAGAAGTTAAAGAAAAAAAAATAGAAATAGAAGACATAACAGAAGAAAAGGTATCAGATAGCTTATATACAAAAGGTGATCCTGACCCAGATTTGTTAATTAGAACAAGTGGAGAACTAAGATTAAGCAATTTCTTACCATGGCAATTAGTATATTCTGAGTTTTTATTTATTGATAAAAATTGGCCAGATTTCAATGAAGAAGATTTAGATAATGCAATTATAGAATATCAAAAAAGAACAAGAAAATTTGGAGCAAATTAAGGAAGAAAGAGGAAGAAAGAGGAATAAAGATGGATATAAAAAGATTAACATCAGGACTATTAGGATTTCCATTAGTATTACTAATTTTAATAATAGGAAACAAGTTTGTTGTAGATATAGCCCTAGCAATTATTGCAATATTAGCAATGGATGAATATTTCAATGCAATTTCAAAAATAGCAAAACCTGTAAGATGGATAGGCTATTTAAGTTGTATTAGTATAGCACTTATACATATAATGCCACCAGAAACAGCTAATTCAGCAGCAATACTTGCAATACCTACAATATTATTAATATTATTTGCACAAGTAATTGCAACTGAAATGAAAACAAGTTTTAAAGATATTGCTTATACATTTATAGGAATAATATATGTTGTATTGTGTATAATGTTTATAGCTAAGATAAATGGAATGCAAAATGGAAATATATTAATTTGGTATGCAATAATAGCAGCTTGGGGAACAGATATATTTGCATATTTTGTTGGGAAAGCGATAGGAAAACACAAATTTAGCAAAATAAGTCCTAAAAAGTCAATAGAAGGCTGCATAGGAGGGACAATAGGTTCTATTTTGCTAATGTTATTATATACATATGTAGCAAATAAATATTGGGGAATGAATTATTCATATTTATTTATTGTAGGAATAGGAATTATATTAAGTTTTATAGGTCAAATTGGAGATTTTGCAGCTTCAACAATAAAAAGATATGTTGATATAAAAGATTATAGTAATTTAATACCAGGACATGGTGGAATGTTAGATAGAATAGATAGTTTAATGTTTATAGCACCATTTGCATATATATTATTAACATTTATCTAAAAACTATTAGTTAGCCATAAGGCTTAGTAGGAGGCAAGATTGATAACATTTATAATATCAGCAATAAAAATTATATTTTTATTAGGATTTTTAATATTTATACATGAACTAGGACATTTTTTAGTTGCAAAACTTTGCAAGGTAAAAGTAAATGAATTTGCAATAGGATTTGGACCACAAATATGGCAAAAGCAAGGAAAAGAAACTAAATATGCAATACGAGCATTACCACTTCGGTGGTTTTGTTAGTATGGAAGGAGAAGATGAAAGGTCTGAAGATAAAAGAGCTTTTTCAAATGCTAGTATTCCAAAAAGAATAGCAATTTGTTTAGCAGGAGCAACTGTAAATATTATTTTTGGATTAGCTATATATTTTGTAGTTGTAGCAAATTCAGGTGTATACATATCAAATGAAGTAGATTCAATAATTGATGGATATGCAGCTGAACAAATTGGGTTACAAAGTGGAGATAAAATTGTAGAAATAAATGATTACAAAATAAAAAGTAAATATGACTTAGATAAAATAATTAATAAGTCAAATGGCGAAGAATTAAATATAAAAGTAGAAAGAAATAATGAGATGCTTGATTTTAAAGTAAAGCCAACAGAAGTAAAAAATCGAGTAACTCGGAATGTATTTAGATGAAAAATGTCAAGTAATAGCAGTGGAAAAAGGAAGTAGTAGTGAAAAACAAGGAATAAAAGCAAATGATGTAATATTAAAAATAAATAATGAAGAAACAAATCAAGATTCAAATAAGGTCTTAGATATTTTGCAACAAAAAGGATTGGGAACAATGTTATTAACTGTAAAAAGAGGAAATGAGGAGGTAAAAATAGAGTTAACTCCAGATTATATTTCTTCTTACTATATAGGAGTTAATATGAAAAAAGCACCATATACATTTTGGAATAGGTGTATATATGGTGCAATGGAAACTAAAGAATTTGCTTTTTCAATATTAGATAATGTCAAAAAGCTATTTACAGGTGGAGTTGGAATAGATCAAATGATGGGACCAGTAGGAATATCAGAAGCAGTAGCTAAAACTAGTGGATGGCAAGATTTTATCTATATGATGGCATTGATTTCATTATCATTGGGAGTTACTAATTTATTGCCTATACCAGCTTTGGATGGTGGTAAAATTTTGATTTTGTTGATAGAAGCCATAAGAAGAAAGCCTATGAAACAGGAGACAGAAATAAATATTCAATTACTTGGTTTTTCAATTTTGATAGCATTATCAATTTATGTGACCTATAATGATATTTTGAGGATTTTTTGATGGTTATTTGATTTTTATAAGTAGAGACTCTGAAATACTGTTGAGTGATGGTATTTTGGAGTCATTTTATGTTTTACTATTTCAGAAGTTTAACTACTCTACAATAAATAAAAGGAAAAATGGAGATATAAGTTTAAAAAAATACTGAAATTTAAAAGAATTTTGTAATTGACTAAAAGATTTCTAAATGCTATAATGAGAGTATCGAAAAAAAGAAAATAAAATCGAATAATAAATAATTGGAGGTACTTATGAAAAAAAATGTAAAAAGTAAATGTTTGATAGTTATATTAATGGTAATTACTTTGGCTTTTGGATTACAAAATAATGTATATGCATCTATATCGATGTCATCATCTAGTGTAAATGTGGAAGCTGGTAAAAGTACTACTGTAAATATGATAGCAAATAATACTACTGGAGATGTTAATATTACTTCATCAAATCCAGAGGTAGCAACTGCGACTGGTGCTAATAATATTTCAGATAATTCGATACCAATAACAATAACAGGTAAAAGTGCAGGAACTGCTACAATAACAATATCAGGAATGGCAAAAGATACAGATACTGGAGCTAATAAAGCAAAATACTCTAGAACAATAAATGTAAAAGTAACAGGAGATGCAACAGCAGATACAACAAGTGCAGATTTAAGTAATTTAGGAATAAAACCAAATGATTTTTCAGGATTCTCACCTAATAAAACTAGTTATGATGTAACAGTGCCAGAAAATGTACAAACTATTGAAGTCTATGCAACAGCTAAGAATGCTAGTGCAAAAATTTCTGGAACAGGTACTCAAAAATTGGCAATAGGAGAAAATAAAATAGATGTAGTAGTTTCTGCTAGTGATGGAACAACAAAGACCTACACTATAAATGTAAAAAGAGAAGGAGAAAACAAAGAAGAAGTTTCACAAACGACAGAAAAAGTTGAAGAAGGATTATCTGAATTAAAAGTAGAAAACTTGGAATTAACACCAAAATTTACAACAAGTGTATATGAATATTCTACTAAATATATTGGAGAAAAAACAACATTAGATATACAAGCAATAGTGACAGAACCAACTTATACAGCAGAGATAGTAGGAAATGAAGACTTAAAAGAAGGAGAAAATGTAGTTACTATACTAGTATCAGATAAAGATGGTAAAAATATAGCTACATATCAAATAAATATAAATAAAAGTAAAATCGATGAAGAAGCAATAGCAAAGCAAGAAGAAGAAAGAAAACAACAAGAGCAAAAGAAGTTACTACTAATAGGAGGAATAGCAGGAGGAGTAATACTACTTATAATAATAATACTAATTATAAAACATCAAAAAAGTAAATCATATGCAGAAGAATTTTCAGCAATTCCATTTTCAAGATTAAATGATAAAGATGATGAATATTTTGAAAATGAAAATATAAATGATAATAATGATGGATTTGAAAATAATTTTATAGAAAATGCTAATAATAATGAAGAACAAAAAGAATTTAAACAAGAAGATTCAGAAGATATAGAAGAAGTAAAAACAACAGCTAAAGAAGAATTAAAAAGAAAATTCTTAGAAGGGTATAATACAAATTTTGATGATGACTATAAAGAAGAAAAAGTAAAAAAGAATAAACATAAAGGAAAAAGATTTAAATAAAATTAAAATGGTACTCTAAATATTAGAGTACCATATATATGCCAATATAGCTCAGTTGGTAGAGCAACGGATTCGTAA
>ENA-OPBF01000325-OPBF01000325.1-human-gut-metagenome-genome-assembly--contig:-NODE-325-length-39126-cov-3.359576_pt1 | contig 39126 bp, 37 predicted proteins | sample MGYA00241067_ERZ501450 | MGnify/ENA primary metagenome ERZ501450 (study PRJEB25962, sample SAMEA2042516) | human gut metagenome | biome: human gut; feature: human-associated habitat; material: faeces... | reverse complement strand
AATAGAAAATAATTCACAACCATGGGGATGGTTCAAAACAGCTCAGGAAGCAGTAAAGGGAACACAAAATCTTGCAAGAACATGGGATAACGATTATGTACTTATAGGACATAGCGCGTATCCGTTCGTGAAATGCGGGGGCGGTTGCGGTGATGGTTCCGCTGCAGGTGTGCTCAGTTCGAACGTTACTGATGGCACCTCGGCTGCCTACAACGGGTTCCGTTCAGTGCTTGTTGTGTAGCATTTTGGGAGTATGTAAATATTTTTGTGTAAATCGATTTTACTTTTTATGAAATTATATATTATTTTATGAGCAAAAATTGTCTTTTTACAATTTTTGCTTTTTATATTTTTCCTTCATACATTATCTCTAATTCTCTAGTACTGCAAATGATATGACTTTATGTAGGAAAACGGCAAATAAAAATGTCGTTTTTTTTTGTTGAATACGAAAAAATAATATTATATTTCAAAATAAAAGTAGACTCTTCTAATACAATAAAAAAGGACATCAAAAACTGATATCCTTTTTACTTATAATATTTATTTTTTAGTATTACTATGTTTACTATCTTTAACTTTTTTTACATTTTCAGATTTTACTTTTTTAGTATTTTTATCAATAGTTTTAGAAAAATCCTTATTTTTATTAAATACAAAATAAGTAATTAATCCCATACCAATTACAACTGCTAAAATAGAAATAATTCCACCAACAAAAGGTATTAGGCAAATAGCCCATAAAATAGTTGTTGTTAATATTAATATTCCTAAAATACCAACATTTTTAGAAATTTTTAATTTTTTGCAAATTAAATTATTAATAGCAATTATAGTTATAGATGTACTTAATGCAAATAACAATACTAAAATAGTTAATAATAAAATTGATATTGAAGCTGTTATATTTATAAGTAGTAACAATATAGCTAAAACTGTTATAGCAATAGGTACTAAAATTCCGCAACCTAAGACAGGTAATATTTTTTTACTAGCAATTAAATTATTTGTAGATTTTAAAAATTTAGGTGCTAATAGAAAACTTAATCCCCAAATTACTAAAACAAGTACAAGTAGACTTCCTAGTGAAATTAGATATGTAGAAATTGTTTTATTTGATGTTTGTGATACTTGTTCAAAATTTACTTTTCCAGAAACTGCTTTTTCAGGAATAGATGATTCTTGTGATGATGAATAACTTAAATCACCAGCTATTGAACCAGCATTAGTAACAGTACTTCCATTTTGAGTGTCCTGACTTGGAATTGCAAAATTGATTTTTTTACATCCTACATAGGCATTTCTTCCAATAACACCATTTATATTTAGGATAGAAGATGATACTCTGATATCTCTATAAACATATCCATCAATAGTAATGTTATTAGCAACAGAATATAGGTCATAAATAATTCCTTTTATATTTACATTTTCAGCTGAAACAAATAAATTACTAAAAATGTAAGCTTGTTCGCCAATAGTTAAATTTTTAGCACAAACAAAAACATCTCCTCCTATTTGAGAATTAATTGTAACATTGTTACCAAATACGAATACATTACCATCAACAATATAATCAATAGTTACATTATCTTGAGCAATATATACATCACCCTTTTTCATAGAAGCTTCTTGACTATTATTTTGGTTAGGTGCGTTAGTTTCTTGATTAGGTGTTACCTTGTTTTCTGTGCTATTATTATCAGTAATTGTTGCATTTGTAATTGTATTATTTTCATTGTCAGCATTGACTATTGGTAGTGAAAATGATAATAACAGCAAAATAATAATTGGTATAACTATAAACTTTTTCTTAGTCATAAATTTTCCTCCCATAATATTTATTAATATACAAAAAATATATATCTTAAATTTAGTTTTGTCAAGTAAAAAAGACTTATAGGATTCTATTTTTTATGGTTATAAAAAAGTATTAAAAGCTATTTTTTACTATTTTCAATAAAATAAGCACAATCAGAATCAGAAGAAATATTAGAAGGAAGAATTAAAGTATAATTACATTTTCCATCTTTTTGATAAATACAATTAAGAGAACAATTAATATTTGTCAAAAAATCACCTCATAATATATTATACAATAAATGTGTAGAAATATTCATGCTATAATAAAAGTTGTAAATTTGTTACATATTTAAGAATTAAAAAATGAGAAGATAAAATAAAACTTTGCTATTTTATTTATATAATAGCAAAGTTTGGAGTATTTTATTTTGGTTATATTTCTTTTTTATTAGTAATATCTAATTATAACTATTATTTAAAAAATTTATTAAATATACATTAAAAAAGTATTTATTGCTAATATTGATATATTAATGTGATTTACTATAAAATTCACAATAATTATTTACAGGGCAAGTATCACATTTAGGATTTCTAGCAACACAACTATTTCGACCATGCCAAACAAAAAGATGATTAATATCTTTTAAACTATCCTTTGGAAAGAACTTTATCAAATCTTGTTCAATTTTTTCAGGTTCTTTTTCTTTCGATAATCCCATAAGATTAGAAATTCTTTTGGCATGAGTATCTACTGCAATTCCTTCGGCAATTCCGAATACTTCTAGCATGATGACATTAGCACTTTTTCTACCAACACCAGCTAAGCTAGTTAATTCTTTCATAGTATGAGGAACTTTACCATTAAAATTATTAATTATTTGATTTGCACATAGTTTTATATTTTTGGCTTTATTTTTATAAAAGCCACAAGGATGAATAATTTCTTCAAGTTCTTTAATATCTATATTTGCAAAGTCATCAATAGTTTTACATCTATTAAAAAGGGCAGGAGTAGTTTTATTAACTCTTTCATCAGTGCATTGTGCAGAAAGCATAACAGCTACTACTAACTCAAAAGGTGTGGAAAAATCTAAGCTACAAGTGGCATCAGGGTATGCAGTTTTTAATTTTGAAACAATTTCTTTGGCAAATTTTTTATTCATAAATACAATCCTTTCTCATAAGAAATAAAATTGAACAAATAACTTGAAATTATTGTAATTTATTCAAAATTATATTTCTGGTACAATAAATTTTTATAATAATATACTAAATATATTTTTAATAAGAAAAATTAGTATAAAAAATATCTTATTAACATAATTTTATATAATAAATATATCAACTAAATATTTAGGTGTCAAGAGTTTTACATAAAAGTAACAAATAATAGCAAAATGAATATTATATATAAGAAAAGTAGTGAAGCCATACAAGCAAAGGTATAGCAGGTCATTTTAGAGGTCACTTTTACTTGTTATATACGAAAAAGTCTTGTATAGGAGCAAGATAAAAGCTGATGTTTCATATATAAAAAAGATGGAGGTAATAAAATGTGTAATTTGTTAAAAAAGACATTAGCAATATGTTTGATAGGATTTGGATTGGGAATATTATTAGTTTTATTGCTTCCAATGACTGGTTGGCTATTTATAATAGGGCTAACAATTGTTGCAGTGGGTCTTATGTGGCTTGCTTGTTAGAAAAAGGAGGGGATACATATATGACAATAGTAGTAAAAAAAGTTCCAAAATTCTTGAGGGGATTTGTGAAATTAATATTTAGGATAAAGGACTGAATATGAATTTTGAAAAAATATTCAACTTGAAAATAACGAAATAAAAAAGTTGTATATTAAGATATCTTTATATACAACTTTTTTTATTTGTAAAATAAAGATTAAAGCAAAAAAAGAGCCTATGCTCTTTTTACTTTACCATCTCTTAAACATTTAGCACATACATGAATTCTTTTAGCTTCACCATTAACTAAAACTTTAACACTTCTTAAATTTGGTTTCCAAGTACGTGGTGATCTTTTACTTATATGAGAACGAGTAATGCTAAGTTTATTTCCGTGACTTACTGATTTATCACATACTTCACATCTTGCCATATCTTAATTGCACCTCCTAAATTACTTAAATAAACTGACTATTGACAATTTTAACATAAAAGCAAAAAAAAAACAAGCATTTTAGAAAAAATATTTAAAAATCCTTGCAAAATAGGAATTTTATGGTATAATAAATGGGCTATAAGAAAAATGAAAGGATTGAAGAAAATGGAATGTAAAGTAGAAAAAACTAAAAATGCAAATGAAATTAAATTAGAAATGACAATAGAAGCTGAAAAATTTGATGGAGCTATACAAAAAGTATATTTCAAAAGTGCAAAATATTTTAATATACCTGGATTTAGAAAAGGTAAAGCACCAATGAATATTGTTGAAAAATATTATGGTAAAGAAATATTTTACGAAGATGCTTTTAATGAATTAGTACCAGAAGAATTATCAAAAGCAGTAGAAGAAAATAAATTAGAAGTTGTAAGTAGACCTGATATAGAGGTTACTCAAATAGGAAAAGGACAAGACTTAAAATTTACAGCTATTTTCCAAACAAAACCAGAAGTAGAATTAGGAAACTACAAAGGTGTTGAAATTAAGAAAATAGAATATAAAGTAACAGAAAAAGATGTAGCACATGAATTAGAACATATGCAAGAACATAATTCAAGATTAGTTTCAGTAGAAGATAGACCAGTAGAAAAAGGTGATATCGCTAATATTAATTTTGAAGGATTTGTTGATGGTGTTGCTTTTGAAGGTGGAAAAGCTGAAAATCATGACTTAGAAATAGGAAGTAATACATTTATCCCTGGATTTGAAGACCAAGTAATTGGTATGAAAATTGATGAAGAAAGAGATATAAATGTAAAATTCCCAGAAGAATATTTTTCAAAAGATTTAGCAGGAAAAGATGCAACTTTCAAAGTTAAAGTAAATGAAATCAAGAAAAAAGAATTACCTAAATTAGACGATGAATTTGCAAAAGATGTTAGTGAATTTGATACTCTTGCAGAATTAAAGAAAAGCATAAAAGACAAACAAAAAAAGCAAAATGAACAAAAAGCTAAATATGAAACACAAGAAGCTGTTATGAAAGCAGTATGTGATGATATGAAAGTTGAAATACCATCAGGAATGATTGAAACAGAAACAGAAAACATGATGAAAGATATGGAACAAAGACTAGCATATCAAGGATTAAAATTAGAACAATATCTTCAAATAATGGGAAAAACAGCAGAAGATATGCAAAAAGAATATGAACCTCAAGCAATTGAAGCTATAAAATCTCGTTTAGCATTAGAAGCTATAATAAAAGCAGAAAAAATAGAGGTAGAAGATAAAGACGTAGAAGAAAAAATGAAAGAAATGGCTAAAAATTACGGAAAAGAAAATGATGAAGAATTCTTAAAAAATGAAAATGTAAGAAGCTACATAAAAGAAGGATTAAAATCAGAAAAAGCAATAGAATTTTTAGTAGAAAATGCAAAAATAAAAAAATAATTAAATGAAATAAAAGCTGGGATTGAATAGATTAGTTTATATTTACTCCTAGCTTTTTGGACTTTTTAAATCTTATAGAATATATTAGTAAATATAATATATTAATTAACTAATTAAATTTTTGTATTAGTTAATTATATCTAATAAATTATCTATAAATAACTATAAATTATATATTGAAAATATATTGATTTGTTATATAAAGCAAAATAATTAAAAACAATTAAAAGTAATTCAATAACTAAAATGTATATAAGGATAATATAAATTATATAGTTAAAATATAGTATAATTTAAACTTTTAAGGAGGAATTTTTATGTTAGAAAAGAACAGTTTAGTACCATATGTTATAGAACAAACAAGCAAAGGTGAAAGATCATATGATATTTTTTCAAGATTATTAAAAGATAGAATTATATTTTTAGGAGAAGATGTAAACCCAACAACATCTAGTTTAATAATAGCACAATTATTATTCTTAGAGTCAGAAGATCCAGATAAAGAAATTTATTTATATATAAATTCACCAGGAGGTTCAATAACAGACGGAATGGGAATTATAGATACAATGAATTATATAAAATGTCCAGTTTCAACAATTTGTATAGGAATGGCAGCTAGTATGGGATCTGCATTACTTGCGGCAGGAGAAAAAGGAAAAAGATTTGCAACACCTAATGCAGAAATATTAATACATCAACCATTAATAGGTGGTGGCGGACTTTCAGGTCAAGCAACAGAAATTAAAATACATGCAGACCACTTAGTAAAAACAAGAGAAAAATTAAATAAATTTTTAAGTGAAAGAACAGGTCAAACAGTAGAACAAATTGAAAAAGATACAGAAAGAGACAACTATATGACAGCAGAGGAAGCTTTAAAATATGGATTAATAGATGGAATTATGGACAAAAGAAAATAAAAAATAATAAAAACAGTATAATTTTATAATAAATAAACATATAATATTAGCAGTTTTTAATATATTTAAGGAGAGATAAGATGGCAAAAAATGATGTACCAAAAAGTGTTAGATGTTCTTTTTGTGGAAAATCACAAGAAAATGTTAAAAAGTTAGTAGCAGGACCAGGAGTATATATATGTGACGAATGTGTAGACCTTTGTGAAAGCATAATAGAAGCAGAATTATATGATGAAGATAGAGCAGGTTATACATTAAATGAATTAAACAATATACCAACTCCAGTAGAAATAAAAAAAATATTAGATGATTATGTTATAGGGCAAGAAGAAGCTAAAAAAACATTATCAGTAGCAGTATATAATCACTATAAAAGAATTGCACATGAAGAAATAGCGGATAAAGATGATGTAGAAATACAAAAAAGTAATATTCTATTATTAGGTCCAACTGGATGTGGAAAAACTTTACTTGCAAAAACACTTGCAAAGATACTAGATGTACCATTTGCAATAGCAGACGCAACAACACTTACAGAAGCAGGATATGTAGGAGAAGATGTTGAAAACATATTATTAAAATTAATACAAGCTGCTGATGGGGATATACAAAAAGCACAAAAAGGAATAATATATATAGATGAAATAGATAAAATTACAAGAAAATCAGAAAACCCATCAATAACAAGAGATGTAAGTGGAGAAGGTGTTCAACAAGCGCTACTAAAAATAATAGAAGGAACAGTTGCGTCAGTACCACCACAAGGAGGAAGAAAACATCCAAATCAAGAACTTATACAAATAAACACAGAAAATATATTAATAATATGTGGAGGAGCTTTTGAAGGGCTAGAAGATATTATTAAAGGCAGAACAGGAAAGAAAACAATAGGATTTGGAACACAAATTGATACTAAAAAAGATATTGATAAATTTGAAGTATTTAAAGAATTATTACCTCAGGACTTATTGAAATTTGGATTAATACCAGAATTTATAGGAAGACTACCAATAGTTGCAACACTAAGAGATTTAGATAAAGAAGCATTAATTCAAATATTAGTAGAACCAAAAAATTCTTTAGTAAAACAATATCAAAAATTATTTGAAATAGATGGAGTTGAACTAACATTTGAAAAAGAAGCATTAGAAGCAATAGTAGAAAAAGCAATAGAGAGAAAAACAGGAGCAAGAGGATTGCGTTCTATAATCGAAGAAATAATGAGAGATATAATGTTTGAAATACCATCAAATCCAAATATAGAAAAATGTATAATAACTAAAAAAACAGTCCTAGAAAAAGCAGGACCAGAATTAGTAATTGGAACTAAAAAAGAAGAAAATAACAAAGCAAAAGGAAAAAAAGCAAAAAGACAAGTACCAACATCAGAAGAAAAAGAAACAGCATAAGAATTTTTGTAATTTTGTGTGATTTTGGGGTCGGAGACAAATGATTTTTGTCTCCGACCCCAAAATCATTGAAAATAAACAAATCTTATGATATAAATAAATCAATCTAAAATAAAAAAATAAATATATAGAAATAGGAGAATACATGATAGCAGAAGTAATCATTAATAGAGGTGCAAAAAAACTAAATAGAACATTTGACTACAATATTCCAAAAGACTTAGAAGAACTGATACTGGTAGGAAGTAAAGTATTGGTGCCGTTTGGTAATGGTGGAAAATTAGCAGAGGCATTTGTAGTGGGGATAAAAGAAACATCAGCATTTGAATTGAAAAACATAGCGAAGCTAGAAGAAAACTTAACAGACAAGCAAATAAATCTTGCAAAATGGATGGCAAATCGATATTTTTGTAATATTTCTGATTGCATCAAATTAATGCTAACACCAGGAACTAGAAACAAAAACAAAGAAAAAAGAATACAAGACAAAACAATAAATTGTGTGTACTTAAAAAAAGATATAGAAGAAATTGAATTTGAAATAGAAACAGGAAAGATAAAATCAGAAAAACAAAAAAGACTTTTAAACTTTGTAAAAGATAATGAAGGTACAACAGTGCCAGAAATTGAAATGTTTACAGATTGTGCAAGGGGAATTGTAAATACCTTAGTAAAGAATGGATATTTAGAAATTATTGAAAAAAAGGTAGAAAGAAATCCACTATTAGGAAGAAATTGTGAAAAAACAAGTAGTCTTAATCTAACAGAAGAACAAAAAAATGCTTATAATAGTGTGGAAGAAACAATTAATAAAAATGAATATAAACAATTTTTACTATATGGAGTTACTGGTTCAGGAAAGACAGAAGTTTATTTACAGTTAATAGAAAAAGTATTGAAAATAGGAAAAAATGCTATTGTGCTGGTTCCTGAAATATCATTAACTCCACAAATGTTAGATAGATTTATTTCAAGATTTGGAAAAAGCGATATTGCTATATTACATAGTAAATTATCAATAGGAGAAAGACATGATGAATGGGAAAGAATAAGAGAAAAAAAAGCTAGAATTGTAATAGGAGCAAGGTCAGCTATATTTGCACCTATTGAGAATATAGGAATAATAATTGTTGATGAAGAACATGATAGTTCATATAAATCAGAAACAAATCCAAGATACAATGCAAAAGAAATTGCAAAAATATTAGCTAAAAAGAATAAAGCTCCATTATTACTAGGCAGTGCAACACCAGACATTAATACATTTTATAATGCTACAAATGAAGATGAAGAAGGAAATACAAAAATTAAATTATTAACACTTACTAAAAGAGCAAACCAATCTTCACTTCCTAAGGTAGAAATAATTGACTTAAAACAAGAATTAGCAAATGGAAATCGTTCAATGCTAAGTATGGAATTATATAATAGTATAGAAGAAAATATAAGCCAAAAAAGACAAACAATATTATTTTTAAATAGAAGAGGATATTCAACATTTATAATGTGCAGAAATTGTGGATATACTGTAAAATGTCCAAACTGTAATATAAGTATGACATATCATAGTTATGAAAAAAAATTAAAATGTCATTACTGTTCATATGAAGAAAACTTAGTAACAATTTGTCCAGAATGTCATAGTGATAAAATAAGATATTTTGGAACAGGAACACAAAAGTTAGAACAAGAAATTAATAAACAATTTCCAAATGCGACTACAATTAGAATGGATGTAGATACTGTTACTAAAAAAAATTCACATGAAGAAATATTAAATAAATTTAAAAATGAAAATATAGATATATTAATAGGAACACAAATGGTTGTAAAAGGACATCATTTTCCAAATGTTACATTAGTTGGTGTTATAGCAGCTGATAGTTCTTTAAATATAGATGATTATAGAGCAAATGAAAGAACTTTTCAGATTTTAACACAAGTTGCAGGACGAGCAGGAAGAGAAAATTTACTAGGAAAAGTAATAATACAAACATATAATCCTGATAATTTTAGTATAATATGTGCACAAAAACAAAATTATGAAATGTTTTATGAAACTGAAATAGCATTAAGAAAACAGTTGAAATATCCGCCATTTTGCGATATAATATTAATTAGTTTTAATAGTTTAAATGAATATAATATAAAAAATGTTTCAAACGAAATGTATAAAAAACTATTAGAAAAATTAAATCAAGAAGAGTTTAAGATATTTAGACCAATGCCATCTCCAATAGATAAAATTCAGAATAGATATAGATGGAGAATTATAATAAAAGGAAATATGACAATTGAAGCAAATGAAATATTAAATCAAACTTTAAAAGAAATTTATAGTAGAAATATTAAAGATATAAGAATTTCAATTGATGTAAATCCTAATAATATGAGTTGATATAATATGAAATTTTATATGAAAAATAAAAATAATTTTAAAATAAAATTTAGTATAATTATCACGATTTCAAATTTTGTGAATAACTTTTGTAGTTATAAAAAATGTTTAAGTTAAGAAAATTTTGATAAATATAAAAGTTTTTGTATTAAGTAAGAAAGGATGAATTAAACTATGGCAATAAGAAATTTAAGATATCAAGGTGATGAAATATTAAAGAAAAAATCAAGAGAAATACCATTTGAAGATATATCAAATGAAAAAATACAATCACTTATAGATGATATGATAGAAACAATGCATAAATATAATGGTGTAGGATTAGCAGCAGTACAAGTTGGAATATTGAAAAGAGTAGTAGTAATTGACCTTTATGACGACAAAGGACCTATCGTGTTAATAAATCCAGTAATAGTGAAAACAAAAGGAGAACAAGAAGTTGAAGAAGGGTGCCTAAGTTTTCCAAATGAATTTGCAAAGGTAATTCGTCCAGCAGAGGTAACAGCTGAATATACTGATAGAGAAGGAAAAAGAATGAGAGTAAAAGCAAAAGAACTGTTAGCACAAGCAATTTGTCACGAACTAGACCATTTAGATGGAGAATTATTTATTGACAGAATAGTTCCAGGAACTTTGGAATATATTGATCCAAATTCAAGTGAAAAATAATAAAATATAAATAAAAATGCAAAATATAAAAGTTTTAATATTTTAATTAAATAAATATTAAGGCTTTTATAATTATAAGATAATATTTAATAAATATTTATTATTTTAATTCATATTAAATATTAAGATAAAAAATCCATTAAAAATTATACGAGAAAGGATAAAAGTATTATGAAAATAGTATTTATGGGAACTCCTGATTTTGCAGAAGAAAGTTTGAAAGCTATATATGAGGCAAATTATGAAATTATAGGAGTTGTAACAAATCCAGACAGACCAAAAGGTAGAGGAATGAAAATGGTAGCTTCTCCTGTAAAAGAATTTGCAATAAAAAAAGATTTAAAAATATTTCAACCACAAAAAGTAAGAAATAATGAAGAATTTATAAATGAAATAAAAGCATTAAATCCAGATGTAATTTGTGTTGTGGCATATGGAAAAATATTACCAAAAGAGATTTTAGAAATACCAAAATTAGGATGTATAAATGTTCATGCTTCATTGCTCCCACAATATAGAGGTGCAGCACCTATACAATGGGCAGTATTAAATGGAGACAAAACTACCGGAATTACTACTATGTATATGGATGAAGGAATGGACACAGGAGATATGATTCTAAAAGAAAAAGTTACTATTGGTGAAGACGAAACAACAGGAGAATTGTGGGATAGACTTTCTAAATTAGGAGGAGAACTATTAGTAAAAACATTAAAAAGTATAGAAAATGGAACAGCAACTAGAACTAAACAAGAAGGAGAATTTTCAATGGCACCAATGCTAAATAAAGAAATGGCTAAAATAAATTGGGAAGAACAAACAGCAGAACAAATAAAAAACTTAGTGAGAGGTTTAAATCCAATAATGGGAGCATATACATTTTTTAATGGTAAGAAAATTAAATTTTGGAAAGTAGATGTAGCAAAATCAAGTGAGATAATGGTTGGAGGTCCAATGGACTTTATGCGTGATGGAACTGTTATAGTTTCAGACAAAAAAGATGGAATATTTATAAAGACAAAAGAAGGAATTTTAAAAGTAATAGAAATTCAAGGAGAAAATGCAAAGAGAATGACAATACAGGAGTTTTTGAGAGGGAATCCTATTGACGAATTTGAGGTGTTTAACTAAAATTGTATATAAATTAAAAGAATGTATTAAGATAATAGGAAAGTATAATTTGTTGCTATAAAAACAAAGAACTAAATTATTAAAATTTACTGATAAAGGTTGTAAAAATCATGAAAAATTGATATACTTAAAACACAGAATTTAAGTATATCAATTTTTGATATCAAAAAGGAGGAATTCAAAAATGGAAGAAGAAAACAAAAATGTTGAAAATGGGGAAGTTGTAGAACTTGAAGAAGAAATAAAAACAGAAAATGAAGGAATAAAAATATCTAACGATGTAGTTGCAGTAATTGCAGGAGTTGCAGTTTCAGAAGTACAAGGAGTATCTGGAATGGCAGGAGGATTTGCAGGAGGAATTACAGAGGTTTTAAGTGGAAAGAAAAACCTAGCAAAAGGAATTAAAGTTGAAATAGAAGATGAAAAAGTAAAAATTGATGTAAATATTATTGTAGAATATGGGTCAAGAATACCAGATGTAGCATTTGAAATTCAAAATAGAGTAAAAAAATCAGTAGAAAATATGACAGGATTAAAAGTTGAAGAGGTAAATGTACATGTTCAAGGTGTTAATACAGATGTAGTTAAGTCTGATGAAAACAAAGAAGAAGAAAAAACAGAAGAAGATAATTAATTATATGATGGATGAAAAATTATAAAATATAACTAATCAAAAAAGGTTTATAAAAATTATAAGAAATTTTACATTATATATAATAAGAAAAGGAGAATAAAAAATGAAAATTTTAGAAAAAGTTACATTAATAATATATTCTTATGTAATACTAATAATTTCTATATTAGCTTGTTTATTAGTATTTGGATGGGTAGATATTGACTTAGTAGGAGAAATAATAAAAGGAGCAATAATTAGTAGTACATGGGGAAAAGTAATTTTAGGTGTTAGCGTAGTATTTATATTACTTTCAATTAAATGTATATTCTTTGATTCAACATCAAGAGAACAAATAAAAGAAAGACAAGGTGTTTTACTAGAAAATGAAAGTGGAAAACTAATGATTTCTAAGGAAACAATAGAAAACTTAGTTAATTCAGTAGCAAAAGGATTTAAAAGTACGGAAGATGTAACAACTAGAGTTGAATTAGATAAGGATAATAATGTTAAAGTATATGCAAATTTAATAGTAAGTGCAGATGCAGTTATAAAAGATTTATCAGCAAATCTTCAAACTAGTATAAAAGAAAAAGTAAAGAAAGCAACAGATTTAGAAGTAAATGAAGTTAATATAACTGTTAAAAAAGTCGCTCCAAAAGAAGAAAACGCATAAAGTCAAAGTTTATACTTGAACAAAGAAAGGAAGTGTAAATAATGAACAATTTTAAAGAGTTTTGGAATCAATATAAAGGTGCAATAATAGGAATAGTAATAGCAATTCTAATATTAATAACAAGATTAGATAAATTAATTTTAGCAATAGTTGTGTTATTCTTAGGAGCATTTATAGGAAACTATGTTCAAAGAAATAAAGAAGAGGTTAAAACAAAATTAAAAAAATTTATAGATAAAATGTAGATGGAAAGGGTAATTATGAATAGAACAGCAATTAGAGAACAAGCTTTTAAATTGTTATATAGTATAGAAATACAAAACAAAAAAACAATAGAAGAGCAAAAAGAACAAATGGACTTATATTTTGAAAGTAATAGTATAGAAAATAAAAATGCAAAAGAATATATAGAAGATGCAATTTTAGGAATAGAAAAAAATAAAGAAGAAATAAAATTACAAATCGAAAAGAACCTAAAATCTGATTGGAAAATAGAAAGAATTTCTAAAATAGATTTAGCAATTTTAAAATTGGCTATTTATGAAATAAAATATAAAGAAATACCTTTTAAAGTAGTTATAAATGAAGCCGTAGAATTAGCCAAAAAATATGGAGAAGATTCATCAAAAAATTTTGTTAATGGGATTTTAGCAAGTATAGTAAAAGAATAGCATTTATAGGGATATTTTATTTTTAAAATATCCCTAGTTTAAATATAAAGGAGAATAAAAAGAAAGAAAAAATATTTTAGCTCTATGAAGGAGAATAAAAAGAAAGAAAACAGAAATCTTTCAGCTATATGTTTGAGCTATGGTGCTATGAATCATAATATTTTTCATTTCAATAGAAAAATTCAATTTGAAGAAGATAAGAAAGGAATATATTTTTTATGAAATATGCAGAGATGGCAATAAGTGTTACAGATTTAAATAAATATATAAAAGATAAAATAGCAGATGACGAATATTTAAATAATGTTTTAATAAAAGGAGAAATATCAAATTTTAAGCATCATTATACAGGTCATATGTATTTCACATTAAAAGATGAGAACTCTTTAATAAAATGTATAATGTTTAAATCATATGCTCAAAAATTAATGTTTGAACCTAAAGATGGGACAAAGGTATTCGTATTTGGAACTGTATCAGTATTTGAAAGAGATGGAATATATCAAATATATGTAAAAGCAATGGAAGAAGATGGTGTAGGAGATTTATATACCAAATATCAAAAATTGAAAAAAGAATTAGAAGAAAAAGGATTATTTGACATAGAAAATAAAAAGAAAATACCATTAATGCCAAAAGTTATAGGAGTATTAACATCACAGACAGGTTCTGTTATTAGAGATATAATAAATGTATCAACAAGAAGAAATCCAAATGTATATATCCGACTATTACCAGTACCAGTTCAGGGAGAAGGTGCAGCAGAAAAAATAGCTAAGGGTATAGAATACATGAATGAAAATAACTTGGCAGATGTGCTGATACTAGCAAGAGGAGGAGGCTCACTAGAAGATTTATGGCCATTTAATGAAGAGATTGTAGCATACAGTATATATAATTCAAAAATACCAATAATTTCAGCGGTAGGACATGAAACTGATTTTTCAATATCTGACTTTGTAGCAGATTTAAGGGCTCCGACTCCATCAGCAGCGGCAGAATTAGCAGTTCCAGATATTTATGAACTAAAACAAAAAATAAATACATATCAAAACAGATTAAAAATATCTTTAACTAAAAAGGTAGAAATAATGAAATTAAGATATGAAAAATGTATGTCAAGTTTTGTATTTAAAGAGCCAACAAGAAGAATTAATGAAAATTATATAAAATTAGACTCATATATAAAACAATTAGAAAATTTGATAAATACTAAAAATGAAAAAGAAAAAAAGAGATATGTAGAATTAGTTGCAAAATTAGACACATTAAGTCCACTAAAAACTTTAATGAGAGGTTATTCAATAGCAGAAAAAGAAGGAAAAATAGTTAAAAGTGTAGATGAATTAAAAAAAGATGACAATATTGATATACGACTAACTGATGGAAAGGTTCAAGCTAAAATAATATAATTAGTTAAATATTATATTGAGAATTTATAACGATTATAAAAGCAAGAAAGGAAAATAAAGTATGAAAAAGAATTTTGAAGAGCAAATAGAAGAATTAGAAAGCATAATAAAAGAACTAGAAGCAGGAAAGTTAAACTTAGACGAATCAGTTGAAAAGTTTGAAGCAGGAATGAAAATATCAAAAGAATGTAGTAAAATGCTTGAAGATGCAGAAAGAAAAATTACAATATTACTAAACAAAGATGGAAATGTTGAAGAAGAAAATTTTGAAACAAATGAGTGATAAATAAAGAGAATATAAAGAAAAGTAGTAAAGTTATATAAAAATAGTTATTGCAGTTTTATGAAACAATACTTTGCTATAAATATGTAAGATAAAAGTTGAGAATTCTATATAAAAAATATTATCTAAATAAAATAAGAAAGGGGAATACAGTGTGAATACATTTATGGATTTTATACAAAACAAATATATATATATACCATTTTTTCTATGGTTTGGAATACAATTATTTAAATTAATATATGATTTAGTAACAACTAAAAAATTTAATTTTAAAAGGATAATGGGAGCAGGAGGAATGCCAAGTTCTCATTCAGCTGTTGTAGCAGGAATAGCAACATTAATTGGAAAATATGAAGGAGTAAATTCACCTATATTTGCATTAGCATTTATAGTTGCATTTATAGTAATGTATGATGCTTGTGGAGTAAGAAGAGCAGCAGGAAAACAAGCAGAATTATTAAACAAACTTATAGAAACACCAGGATTAACAGGAGTACAAGTTTCAGAAAAATTAGTAGAAGTGCTAGGACATACACCAGTACAAGTAATAGTAGGAGCTTTAATTGGTGTAGGAGTAGGTTTAATCGCATAAAGTTTGTTAGTAAAAAATAAGATGTTTAAATTAACAGAAATATAATGGTACGGAAATAAAAATAACTTTTACAAGATATATTTTTAAAAAATTTATATGTATAAATTATATATAAAATAAAACATAAAATAAAAAATATAAAGTTAAATTTATATTTTATATAGCAAAATTTAAAATATATTATTAGTAAATTTTAGCTATATAGAAGAAAGGAGTGAAAATGACTGATATAGAAATAGCAAAAAGTGTAAAATTAGAAAAAATCACTAAAATAGCTAATGAAATAGGAATAAACGAAGAAGATATTGAGCAATATGGAAGCTATAAAGCAAAAATATCTGAAAAAGTTTTTGAAAAAGTAAAGAATAATAAAGATGGAAAATTAGTATTAGTAACAGCTTTAAGTCCTACACCATTAGGAGAGGGAAAGACAACGGTTTCAATAGCTATTGCAGATGGATTAAGAAAAATAAATAAAAAGTCAATTTTAGCTTTAAGAGAACCATCACTAGGTCCTGTTTTTGGAATAAAAGGTGGGGCAACTGGAGGTGGAAGAGTACAAGTAGCTCCAATGGAAGATATAAATTTACATTTTACAGGAGATATTCACGCAATTACTTCAGCAAATAATTTATTATCAAGCATAATTGATAATCATATATACTTTGGGAATGAATTAAAATTTAAAAAAGTTGTATGGAAGAGATGTGTTGACTTAAATGATAGACAATTAAGAGTTATAGAAACAGGACTATCAGGAGAAAAAAATATAGTTCCAAGACAAGATAGCTTTGATATAACAGTAGCGTCAGAGATAATGGCAATATTATGCTTAGCAGAAAATATAACAGAATTAAAAGAAATGCTAGGAAATATATTAGTTGGATATGATGAAAATAATAATCCAATTTATGCAAAACAATTAAAAGCAGAGGGAGCAATGGCAACTTTATTAAAAGATGCAATAAATCCTAACTTAGTACAAACCTTAGAACACACACCAGCAATTATACATGGTGGACCATTTGCAAATATTGCTCATGGATGTAACAGTATTAGAGCAACTAAATTAGCATTAAAATTAGGAGAATATGTAATTACAGAAGCAGGATTTGGGGCAGACCTAGGAGCAGAAAAGTTTTTGAATATAAAATGCAGAAAAGCTAACTTAAAGCCAGATGCAGTAGTTATTGTAGCAACTATAAAAGCAATAAAATACCATGGAGGTATTGAAAAAGATAAAATTCAAGAAGAAAATATAGAAGGAATAAAAAATGGAATAGAGAACTTATATAGACATATAGGCAATATAAAAAATAAATTTGGATTAAATGTAATAGTTGCTTTAAACAGATACAATTCTGACACAGAAGAAGAAATTAAATATATTAAAGAAAATTTAGAAGAAAAAGGAATCGAAATAAGTGTAGTAGAAGGCTGGGCAAAAGGTGGAGAAGGAGCAAAAGATATAGCACAAAAACTTATAAAATTAGTTGAAAAACAAGAAAAATTTGAATTTACTTATTCTTTAAAAGATGATATAAAAGAAAAAATTGAAAAGATAGCCAAAAACATATATGGAGCAAAAGGCGTAATTTATGAAGAAGAAGCTAAACAAAAAATTGAGCAGTTAAAATCAGAAGGATATGAAAACTTACCTATATGTATTGCGAAAACTCAATACTCATTTTCAGATAATCCTAAAAATCTAAAATGTGATGACGAATACTATATAACAATTAGAAATTTAGAATTAAAAGCAGGAGCAGGATTTATAGTAGCTTTAGCAGGAAAAATAATGACAATGCCAGGATTGCCTAGACATCCATCAGCAGAAAATATTGACATAGACGAAAAAGGAAATATTGTAGGAATTTTTTAAAGTTTATTAATGAAAAATTTTCTATGTTACTTTTAAGTGAAATGAGAAAGGAATGAGTTTTTTATGAATTTAAAAGAACAAATTTTAAAATATAAACCATATAATGAACAAGAAGAAAATGATAAAGAAATGTTATTAGAATATATAGATACATTTAAAGATGTTCTAACAAGAGAAAACAGAATGTGTCACTTTACGGCTTCTAATTGGATTATAAATAAGCAAAGAACAAAAATACTAATGGCATATCATAATATATATAAATCTTGGGCTTGGACAGGTGGCCATGCTGATGGCAATGAAAATTTATTAGAGGTAGCATTGAAAGAGGCAACAGAAGAAACAGGATTAAAAAATTTAAAAGTATTAAGTGATGGAATATATGGAATAGAAATACTTACAGTAAATAGTCATATAAAAAGAGGAAAATTTGTACCAGCTCATTTACATTTAGATTGCTGTTTTCTATTAGAAGCAGATGAAAATGAAGAATTAAAAATAAAAGAAGATGAAAATAGTGGTGTTAAATGGTTTGATATAAATGAAATTATGAATATTACAAATGAAGAACAAATGAAACCGATATATATGAAGCTGAATAAAAAGATATCTGAAATTTTATAATTAAATATAAAAATATTAAGAACAAAACAAGGTGAATATTCATCTTGTTTTGTTCTTAATCTAAGAAAAATGAACGTCAAATAAGGTTCCAAATATCTTATATAATGTGGAAAAATTAAAAGTATAAAGTATATATCTTTAATATAATAATTGGGTTTTAAATAAATAACAAATATTGACAAAATCTAGAAAAACGAATATAATGTTATTAGATAGTATATAATATACGATAAATGTTATATAATAATAACAAAAAAGGGGGGTAAAATTTATGAATATTTGTAAATTAGTTTTAGAATATATTGAACAATATCCCGAAGATGAGCCAATATTTATTGAAGATATAAAAATGCATATTATTCAGAAATGCGAAGATGAAACGAAACAAGAAAATGTATTAAAAAATATAAATGTTATTTTAAATAGATTAAAAAATGAAGGTATTATAAAAGCAGAATACAAAGGTGTATATTATAAACCAATCATTACTATGTTTGGAGAAATGGGACTAGACAAAAAAAAATTAATGCAGTTAAAATATTTGGAGGACCGAGAAGGAAATATAAAAGGATATATTGTTGGTGCAAAATTATTTAACAAATTAGGATTAACGACACTAGTGCCTAATGTGACTGATATAGTAACAAATGAATGTAAATATCATAAGCAATATGATAAAAAATTAAGGGCATATATAACAAAACCTAAAATAGAAATAACAAATGAAAATTATAGATATTTACAGTTTATAGATATATTAGTTAATAAAGATAATATTAATATTGAAGCACAAAATGAAAATGAAATTTTATATAGTATCATAGAGGAATGCGACTTGAAATTTGAAAAAATTATAAAATATGCTAGAGAAACAAATAATAAGAAGGTAATGGATAAGTTATTTGTATTAGCAAGATAGGAGAGGAGATAAATAAATTGTTATTTCATCTATTGAAAAAGGATTTTAAAAAATTTATTGAGGATATAAGTAATAGAACAAATATAGATGTAGATATAATAGAAAAAGACTATTATGTATGTTTAGTCCTTAAAGAACTAACATTAAAGCAAAATTATTTAAAAGCATATTTTAAGGGTGGAACAGCTGTATATAAAATTTTAGATACAATGAATCGTTTTTCAGAGGATATTGATTTAACTGTAAAAGTTTTAGAAGAAGAATCTAATACAAGAAATAAAAAGAGATTAAAAGAATCGGCTTTAGGATATAAAATTGATGGGCTAGAATTAGTTAAAGAAGAATGTATAGATAATAAAGGTAGTATTACAGGATTTTACAAATATGAATCTGTATATGAAAATAGTGAAATACCTTTACAACGAGCAGGGAAAATACAGGTAGAGGCAACATCGTTTACGGTAAGTGAGCCAACAGAAAAATACTATATAGAGCCTTTATTATATAAATTAGCAAGTGAAAAGGAAAAGAAGATTTTAGAAGAAAAATTTGATATTTCAAAAATAGAAATTGAAATAATAAAATTAGAAAGAATGTTTATAGATAAAATATTTGCAGCAGAATTTTATTATATTAGAAATATGTATATGGATGTATCAAAACATTTATATGATATATCAATATTATTTAATAATGATAAAATACAAAAGTTATTGGAAAACAAAAAAGAATTATCAAAACTAATAAAATATAAAAGGCAAGAAGAAAAAGCAAGAATTGGTGGAATTGATTCTAAAACAAAAATAAAAGATTTTAATTATTTTAAACTAAATTTCACACCTGAATTGATAAAAGAATTTGAAAATATGCAAAATAAATATGTTTTAAATGAACAGTACAAATTTTCTATTAATGAAATTAAAGAAATTTTAAATAATATATATATAAAATTAAAAATAATTATATAAATTCTGATATTAAACATTTAGAAAGACCCAATACAGTAAGTATTAGGTCTTTTATATACTTTAGGTTTTACAATACATAAAGTTATTACAAGAAATATTTAATTATAAATAGAAATTTATAAAATAGCACCAAGAATCAATATACCAATTATATCATTATAAATTTTATCAAACTGAGATAAAGGTAAAGGATTTTTACCAATACCAGCTTCAACAGTAAATCCGGGCTTATTATAATTTTGAATAAACCAATCTTTATACCCAGCAAAGCTAGAATTATAAGGACTATAAGCTAACTTATATCCACTAGCAATAGAAAATTTTTTACCAATTTCAAAACTTTTAGGAGGCATATAATTTAAAAATCTCCAATAAATTTCTTGACCTTGAGTATGAAAAGCTATAACTAAATCAAAATTATTAATTAAAGTAAAATTATAAATAGCTAAAGCTTCAGGTTCTGTAAGTGGTCCATAACCAACGAAATCTCGTGGAGCTGGTCCGTGTAAAACCTTGGGAGTATTTTATTTGTTTAGCTTGTTCCCAGTTGGCTGGAAATTGCAAGTTTAAATCTACACCCTTAATATTTGCTTTCCAACCAGAAGGAAAAGGTATATTAGGAAAATTACCAGCAATATTAAAACAATTACGATATACTCCGAGAATTTTTATTTATATTACCAGTTACCAAATTTACTCCATCAGGATTTACCATTGGCATAATATAAATAGAACAAGAACTGAATAAATCTTGAATAGAGTAATTGTAAATCTTACTATTTGAAACATAAGCATTACAATAATTTTCTATGAATTTCATTAATAACACAGATGTAATCCATTCATTTGCGTGAAAAGAAGCAGAATAAAAAACTTTTTTATTTCCAGTTCCTAATCGAATAACATTAATAGGATTTCCTAAATTACTTACTCCAACTGATTTAATATCTAAAAAAGGAAACTTTCGATATAATGTGTTTAAATTAGAATTAAGTATGTAAGAACTGTAAGGTACATTTGTTGGAACTATAAAATTATTCATTAACATCACCTGCTTTTATTATATGTATTTATAAAAAAATGGTTAATATAAATTTTTTGAATATAAATAAAAAAATGAAATAATATAAACTAGGAGGTTTTAAAATGTTAAAAATGAAAGAATTACAATATCCAATAAATGCATTAGAACCATATTACAGTAAAGAGACCTTAGAAATTCATTATAATGTATTATACAAAGGATATGTAGAAAATACTAATAAAACAGAGGAAAAGTTAGAAACTGCAAGGAGATTACAAGATTTTAAAAATATAAAATGTTTAGAAAAAGATTTATCATTTTTTGGTTCAGGAGTAATTTTACATGAACTATTTTTTGAAAATATGGGACCTGCAATTCCTACAAGTCCAAATAAAAGTTTAATGGAAAAAATGATAAAAGATTTTGGAACATATGAAATATTTAAAGAACAATTCACAGAAAGCTCAAAAGTAGTAGAAGCATCAGGTTGGAATTTGTTAGTATGGGTACCTAGATTTAATAAACTAGAAATATTACAATGTGAGAAACATCAAAATTTAACATTATGGGGTTGCATACCATTATTGGTTTTGGATATGTGGGAACATTCATATTTTTTACAATATAGAACTAATAGGTCAGAATATATTAATGCTTTTTGGAATATTGTTAATTGGAATGCTGTAAATAAGAGATGGGAAAGAATAAATTAAAAAACTTATAAAGATGATATAATTTAAAAATATAAATTAATAATATATATTATAAGAGGAATGTTAAAATTAAGAAATTTTAGCAAAAGTAAAAGGTAGATATCTAATGATATATCTACCTTTTATCTGTATTAACCAAATAAATTTTTAAATAACTTTTTAAAAAAATTGGGTTGTTTTTTACTATTATTTGAATTGTCATTTTCTGATGTGGGTTCTAGAATATCACAGATAGTTAATCTCAGACATTTTTTGTCATCAGATATTTCTGAATATATGTCATTCATGACAATATCGTTTATATCACCATTCATAATTTTTTGCATAATGTATATTTGATATAAATTGATTGGTTCTCGGTCTATATCAGTTAAAATTTTTCCGTCATTCCGATAAAAATAAAATTGGTTTTTATTTTCGGTTTCTGCTAATGTGAATGTTCCATCTGATACTGTTAAAAATTTATTTGTCATAAAAAATCCTCCTTGACAATAGTTATTGTTAAAAAGTTACAATATAAAACTTACTCATTGTAAGTTGAGTTATGTAAATATTGTATCATGAATTTATAATTTTTTCAATAGTTTAATTAAAGTAAAAAATAATATCAAAACTTATAATGAGTAGTTTTGATATTATTAACTATGGTGGAGATGAGGAGAGTCGAACTCCTGTCCATAATATCTTCCAAATGAACCTCTACAAGTTTAGTTTGTTTTTTATATTCATTTTAATTACACCAACAAACAGGTTTAATTAAAATATAGCTTTTTAAAATACCCACCATTATAAAAGCAATAATGGTTTTGTTTCCTACAAATATGACACTTTATCTAAATGCGTAGGAACATTTAGCAAAGCGTAGCTGCAACTAGGCAGCTAAAGCGTACTCATTATTATTTTCTGCGTTTATTTTTAATTTCCCGTTTTTTAAAGTGGCCAACGAGAATCCACTACCTGCTATTCATTTTTCTAATAATATGTCGAAACCATTACATCCCCATATTTGTTGAATATAGAGTTAAACAATATTATTATACTATAAAATATTATTTTTATCAATAAATTTTGTTCAACATTTTCAAAAGTTTGTATGCATAAAACCATATTGCAAACCTTGACTAATCCTAGAAAAATTGATAAAATCATTACAAAAATAGAACATAAAAATAAATAGATAAAATACACAATAAATTTATATAACAAATAGGAGACCAAAATGAAAATTTCAGTACTAACACCTACATATAACAGAGAAAAATTACTAGAAAGATTGTATAAAAGTCTAGTAAAAAATTCTAAGTATGGTGTAGAAATAGAATGGCTAATAATGGACGATGGTTCAACAGACCAGACCGAACAAAAAGTGAAAACTTTTATTCAAGAGCAAAAACCACACATTCAAGTGAAATATTACAAGCAAAAAAATCAAGGTAAAATGGTAGCTATAAATAATCTAGTAGAAAAGGCAACAGGAGAATATATGATAGACTGTGATTCAGATGATTATTTTTCAGATGAAGCCTTTAAAGTAATGTTAGAAAAAATAAACGAAACGACTAACGAAAAAAATATATATGGATTATGTTTTTTAAAACATAGTACAAATGGAGAAAATATAGGAAATAATTTTACTAAAACAAGAATAACTTTGTTTGATTTACATTATAAAGAAAATGACCAAGGAGAAAAAGCAATTTTATTTATATCAAAGATTAGAAAACAATATAAACATAAATTAGAAAATGGAGAAAGATTTATAACAGAAGCAAGGTTATACTATGAAATGGACGATGATAATGATATATTATGTTTTAATTTTCCAATTATGATTTGTGAATATCAAGAAAATGGGTACACTAAAAATCTGAAAGAGCAATTTATAAAAAATCCTGTTGGATATTATAAATATTTTAAAGAAATATTAGGAAGAAATATGAATGGTACATTATGGTCAAAAAGAATGTATGCAATAAAACATTATATATTATTTTCGACATTAACAAATAATGATAAAATTTTAAAAGATATAAAAGGAATTTTAAATAAATTTCTAATAACCATATTATACATACCAGGAAGAATAATGACTAAAAAGAGGTTCAAATAGGAGGAACTTATGAAAGAAAATAAAAAAATATCTGTTATTATAATAGCAAATAATAATACAGAAAAATGCTTAGAAAATATATTTAAACAAAGTTATATAAATGATATAGAAACAGTAGTTTTTTATAAAAACAAAGAAATAGAAAAAAAACAAGATATGCAAAATGAAGAAAAAGAGAATAATGAAAACCAAAAAGAAATAAATGAAATAGAAGAAAATAAAGAAGAGTCAACTGAAATAAGTGTAATAAAGGAAAAATATAAAACTACTAAATTTGTTATGTTTGAAAACAATATTTTTAAAGCCATAAATGAAAATCTAAAATTAATAAATGGAGAATATATATCAATTTTAAATAGTGAAGATAATATGACAATAGATTATTATAGAACTATGACTAATTTGGCAGAAGAAGAAAATGCTGATATTGTTATGAGTAATGCTGTTTTAGAATATTCAGATGGTGGAAAAGCATATTTGAATTTAAGTGAAGCTTCACTTAAAAACTTAGAAAATAAAAATATTTTAAAGGAATATATAAAACAATCAGGCTTGTCATTTTTGTGGAGTATATATGGTAATAAGATATATAAAAGAGAACTATTTGAAGAAACTTTAAAAGAAATATGTAAAAAAGAAGAGGAAATTCAAAATTTTTACTTTTTTACAGTAATGTTTTACTATGCCAAAAAATTAAGAATAGTAAATAATGAGGTTTTATTCTATAACTTTGAAAAAGAGATATCAGAAAGTGTTAGAAACTTTACCAAATGTAATGGAATAAAAAAAGAATTAAAAGAAATTACAAGTAAAAACTTTATATATATTGAAGAGTTTTTAAAAGAAAAGAATTTAGCTGAGTCAATAGAAAATTGGAAAAATAGATATTTAATTGAAGATAGTGAACTAAAAAAAGATATATTGACTAAAACAAAAACTGCTTGGAATGATAATTTAGAAAAACTAAAAAAAGAGATAATAGATGAAAAAACACAAGTTGTAAGTTTTGATATTTTTGATACATTAATAATGAGACCATTTTGGAGTCCGATAGATTTATTTACATTTTTAAATAAATATTTTAGAGAAATAAATAAAACAGAAACAGGAATAGATTTCTCAAAAATAAGAGTAGAAGCAGAAAAAGTTGCAAGAGAAAAATTAGTTAAAAATAATAATAAGAGAGAAGAGATAACATTAGATGAAATTTATCAAGAAATTCAAAATGTAATAAATGTTGATAATGATATTATAGAAAAAATGAAGAATAAGGAGCAAGAATTAGAAATAAGATTTTGCACAACTAGAAAAGTGGCAAAAGAAATATATGAATTAGCAAAATATCTTGGAAAAAAAGTTATTTGTACATCTGATATGTACTTACCAATTGAAACAATAGAAAAGATGATAAATAAAAATGGATATTATGTAGAAAAGATTTATTTATCATCAGAAATTGGATTAACTAAGTTTCATAAGGATTTATATGATTATGTAGCAAAAGACTTGAAAATTGAGCCAAGTAAAATAGTTCATATAGGTGATAATTATTTTTCAGATTATGAAAATGCAGTAAAGTATGGAATAAATGGACAGTTTTTACCAAAAGCAGTAGATGTATTTTGTAATGAAAATATAACAAATGCATTAGGGAGTTTATTTAAAACAAATTTACCTATGTGGGAAAATAATTCAAATGGTCTTAATTTTATAGGAATAAGATGTATGCTTGCATTAGTTGCAAATTCATATTTTGATAATCCTTATAGAACTTTTAATAATGAAACAGATTTTAATGCAGACTGTAATTTAATTGGATATTATGCGTTAGGAATGCATTTGTTTGGAATAGCAAATTGGCTTTTACAAAATGCCAAAAAAGAGGGATATGAAAAAATAGTCTTTTTTGCAAGAGATGGATATTGGACTTTAAAAGCCTATCAAATATTAGAAAAAATATATAAAGATTCACCAAAAACAGAATATTTATATATTTCCAGACGAGCATTGATACCAGTAACTTTGAATAATAAATTTGATTTTTATAAATTATCAGAATTAATAGATATATATAAATATACACCTAAAACAGTATTGAAATATATAAAAAATGTATTATTTAATTTAGAAAATTTAGAAGCAGAATGTAATAAAGCTAAAATAGACATTAATAAAAAATTTAAAAATAAAACAGAATTTAATAAATATATGAATTTAATAATTGATAAATTTTATGACAAAAATAAACATTCAGAAATAACGAAAAAATTAGAAGAATATTTTTCTAAAATATTTGAAGGTAAAGCTTGTGCTTTTGATATAGGTTATAGTGCAAAACCAGAAATGTATTTATCAAAACTATGCAAAAAGAAAATAGACACATATTTTGTGAATATAAGTAATGAAGAAGCATATGAGCATTCAAAAATAGGTGGTTTTAAATTATATTCATATTTTGATTATAGACCAACTATTACAGGAGTAGTAAGAGAAAGCTTGATGTCAACATCTGATTCTTCTTGTATTGATTATAAATTTGACGAGAATGGAAATGTCATACCTGTATTTGAGGAAAAAACATATGATTATCAAAATAGATTTATTTTTGATTCAATGCAGGAAAAAGCATTAGAATTTATTAAAGATTTAGTTAATATATTTGAAAATGATTTAGAAGATTTATATTATCAAAGATATTATATTTCATTACCTCATGAAATGTATATAAATTCAGCAAAAAAACTTGACCAAGAGATTTTTTATGGAATAGATTTTGAAGATGCTGTTGGTTTAGGTGATAAAATAACAGCAGTACAAGAGTGGAATTCAGAAATGGAAGAGAAAAATCAAAAGAGAACAGAAGAACTATTTTATATAAATTATACAAAAGATTTAAAAGAAGAAATATCAAAGTTAAAAGAAAAATTAGATTTAACTCAGAATGAGAAGAAAGAATTATTAGATACTTGCAAGAAAAGAGAAGAAGAGATAAATCAAATATATAACAGTAAAAGATGGAAATATATGAATAAAATAGACAAATTTCTAGGAAGAAAAAACTAATTATAAACTTGACAAGTAGAAGTAATAAATATAATATAGGGGAGAACAAGAAAGGTGAATGATATAATGAAAGAAAACAAAAAGTTATCTATAATTGTACCAGTATACAATGCAGAAAAATATATGGAAAAATGTCTAGATAGACTACTAGAACAAACTTATAAAAATATTGAAATTATAATAGTAAATGACTGTTCTCAAGGAAATTGTGAAGAAATTGCTAATAAATATCAAAAAATAGATAGTAGAATAAAATATATAAAACATGAAAAAAATAAAGGATTATTTCAAGCTAGAATCACAGGTTCAAGCATTGCAACAGGAGAATATATAGCATTTTTAGATAGTGATGATTATGTTTCAATTGATTATTATAGAACATTAATGAATAATATAATTGAAAATGATTCTGATATAGCAATGGGAAATATGGTGCTTGAATATGATAATGGGAGAAAAGAAGAATACAATTTATTTAATACAAAAAGACTTAATTTGCAAGGTGAGGAATGTTTAGAAGAATATTTTGAACAAGAAGGCTTATCATTTGACTGGCATATTATTTGGAATAAAATATATAAAATGGAAATCTGGAAAAAAGCTTTAAAACATTATGCAAAAATAACAACACATTTATTAATGACAGAGGATTTTGCATTTTCAACAGTATTATTTTACTATGCTAAAAAGCTTACAAATGTTCAAACTGATTGTGTATATTATTGTAAACATGAAACAACTTCAACCTCAATTAATGATTTGAAATTTAAAAAGTTTAATAAAAATATAACAGATATAACAACATCATTTAATTTTATAGAAAATTTCCTAAAAGAAGAAAAAATATATGATAAATACAAATATAAATTCAATAAATGGAAATGTCTATATGCTAATCAACAAAAATCATATGTAGAAATGTCTGAAATGCCCAAAGAAGAGAAAAAAGAAGCACAAGATATGATAGAAAAATTTTATCCAAATGCAGAAAAAATATATAATTCAGAATATATTTATAGTGTAGTAACTAAATGGAATGATGGATTGGAAAAATTAAAGTTAGCTATTTGTGATGAAAAATTAAAATATATAAGTTTTGATATATTTGATACTTTAATAAAAAGACCATTTTTCATTCCAAAAGATTTGTTTATATTATTAAATAAATATTTTAGAGAATATACAAATAAAGAATCTGGTATGGATTTTTCAAAAATCAGAGTTCATTGTGAACAATTAGCAAGAGAAAGAATTGAAACAGATGAATGTCAAGAAATTACTTTAAATGAAATATATAATACAATTGAAACAGAATATGGTATTGAAAAAGAAATACTGGAAAAATTGAAAAACAAAGAAATAGAATATGAAATAAGATTCTGTGAAAGAAGAAACATTGGTTATGAGTTATATACATTAGCATTAGCAAAAGGAAAAAAAGTAATATTTACATCTGATATGTATTTACAAAAAGATGTAATAGAAAAAATATTAATAAAAAATGGATATACAGAAAACGAAAAATTATATTTATCATCAGAGGTAAAACTTACTAAATCAAGAGGGGATTTATATAAATATGTATTAGAAGACTTAAAAATATCAAATGAAGAAATGTTACACATGGGGGACAATTATCAATCAGATGTTGAGACACCTACTAAATTAAAAATAAAAGCAATGCATTTACCAAAGGCAACAGATGTAGCATTACAAAGTAATTGCTTTATGAAAATGTTTACACAAAGTATGCCATTTTGGAGAGATAATGCAACTTCAATGAATTTCATTGGAATAAGAACAATGTTAGGAATGGTGGCAAATAAATATTTTGATAACCCATTTATATCATTTAATGAATATTCTGACTTTAATGCAGATCCATATATAATAGGATATTACATATTAGGAATGTATACCTTTGGTATATCAAAATGGTTATTAGATGAGACTGAAAATAAGAATTATAATAATTTAGTATTTATGGCAAGAGATGGATATTTACCGATGGAAGCATATAGAATAATGAAACATTTATATAAAAATGCGCCACAAGAGAAATATCTATATGTATCAAGAAAAGCATTAGTTCCAATAACAATTATGAGCAAATTAGACTTTTATAAATTGCCTGAATGTATAAATGTAACAAATCATACACCAAAAGACATTTTAAAATATTTAAATGCTTGTATCAAAGATAATGCTAATACAGAAGAAATATTAAAACAAAACCAAATAGATGTAGATAAGAAGCTAAAAAATATAAATAATTTTAACAAATTTATTAAAGTTGTTGTGGACAACTTATATGACGAAGAAAAAAGTAAGAAAAATTTATCTTATTTAAAATCATATTTTGATAAATTCTATGATGGAAATTCAGCAACATTTGATATTGGATATAGTGCAAGACCAGAAATGTTTTTATCAAACTTATGTCAAAAACCAATTGATACATTTTTCTTAAATATAAATATGGATGAAGCTTTTAGACATTCTGATATGAGTAATTTTAAATTAAAAACATTTTTTGATGGTAAACCATCAGCAACAGGATTTGCATATGAATCAATGTTATCAGCACTAGCTCCATCATGCATAGGATATGATATAAAAGAAGGCAAAGTAGAGCCAATGTTTGAAAAATATAATAAAACATATCAAGAAGAATTTATAATTAGCATTATGCAAAATGCAGCAATAGATTTTGTAAAAGATATTACTGAAACATTTGGAGAAGAAATAAAAGAATTATATTATGAGAAATATTATATATCATTACCAATGATGGCATATATAAATTCTTCAAAAGAAATAGATAAATCAATATTTAATGCAATTTATTTTGAAGATGATGTACGATTAAAAGAACCAGTAAAAATGACAACAGAATGGAATAAAGAACTAGGATATAAAAATCAAAGAACAATGGAAGAATTGATTTATGGTGGAGGTTCAATAAGAGTAGACAATTATGGGTATTTAGATTATAATAGATATCCAGATTTAGAACATCATAGTAAACCAGTTAGATTTATGTATTACATATTATTTGATAGACCTACATTTAAAAGAAGAATGAGAGAAACATTTAAAAATCATAAAATAATTTTTGGAATAGGAAAAGGAATGTACTCTTTTGGAAGTAAATTCAAAAATGTAGTATATAAAGGAATCCATAAGATAAAAGGAGGACAGAAATAGTGAAAGAAAAAGAAGATTATGCAATAGAGGTACAAGATGTATATAAAACCTTTAATGTATATTTAGATAAAGCCAACAGTTTAAAAGAAAAAATGCTATTTTGGAAAAGAAATAGAAAAGAAGTAAGAGAAGTATTAAGAGGAATTAACTTAAATATAAAAAGAGGAGAAGCAGTAGCATTAATTGGAGTAAATGGAAGTGGAAAATCTACATTATTAAAATTAATGACTAAAATAATATATCCTAATAAAGGAAAAATTGTTATAAATGGTAAACTTACATCTTTACTAGAATTAGGTGCAGGATTTCATCCAGACTTTTCAGGAAGAGAAAATATATATTTTAATGCTTCAATATTTGGATTAACAAGAAAACAAATAGATGATAGATTAGAACAAATTATAGAATTTTCAGAATTAAGAGACTTTATAGATAACCCAGTTAGAACATATTCTTCGGGTATGTTTATGAGATTAGCTTTTGCTGTTGCAATAAATGTAGATGCAGATATTTTATTAGTTGATGAAATTTTATCTGTTGGAGACCAACATTTTCAAGAAAAATGTATAAATAAAATGAAACAACTAAAAGAAGAGGGAAAAACTATGGTGTTTGTAACACATAGTTTGGATTCAGCAAGAGAATTATGTGACAGAGCTGTATGGTTATGTAACGGAGTTTTAAAATTAGACGGAAAAACAGATGAAGTTATTGAAAAATATATAGAAGAAACAGCATAAGAAAGGAGAAATAGATGAAATTTTTTAAGTCATTATACGAATATAGAGAATTATTAAAAACGAGTATTAGTAAAGATATAAGAGGAAAATATAAAAACTCAATATTAGGAATAATATGGTCATTTTTAAATCCACTTTTACAAATTGCGGTATATGCGATAGTATTTCCACTTATTATGAAAAGTGATTTACCAAATTATACAGTATTTCTATGTTGTGGGTTAATACCTTGGAATTTCTTCTCATCAGCAATTTCAAGAACATCTTTCACAATGATAGAAAATGGTAATATTATAAAGAAAGTATTTTTTCCAAGACAAATATTACCAATATCAGTAGTAACTAGTGAAGCAGTAAACTTTATAATTTCAACAGTTATAATATTAGCATTTGTTTTAATATATGGAATGGGAATTACACAATTTCTTATTTTCTATCCATTAGTATTATTAGTGCAATATTTATTATTAATAGGAATTTCTTTTATAGTATCTAGTGTAACTGTATTTTTTAGAGATTTACAACATTTTATAGGAATTGCATTACAATTATTATTTTATGCAACACCAATAGTATATGCATCAAATACTATACCAGAAAATTTCCAATGGATATTAAAGTTTAATCCAATGACATATGTAATTAATGGATATAGAGATATATTCTACTATCAACAAGCACCTGATTTGGTTTCATTACTAATAGTATTAGGTATTAGTATAGCATTATGCGTAGGTGGTTATATGATATTTAATAAATTACAAAGAAGATTTGCAGAGGAAATATAGTTAAAATTAAAATGATGATGATAAATTGTATATTATAGATAAATAATTAGTGAAAGGACTAAAAAGATGAAGAAAGGTAGTTTTTTACCTAAGATAAAAGATTTTTTGAAACAACACTTAATGCTTATAAGTGTTGTTTTGGGAATGTTTATTGCGTTAGGATTAAAATTAGAATTTGTAAAAGATACAAATTTTTTAGGATTTACAGCTAGAGCTAATGATATGGTATATTTAATATTTACAATAGGAATTTGTATATTAATATATTATACAGCTAAAATAAAAGATAAAAGGCTGTGGATAACATCAATAATTGTAGGAATAATTTTTGCGATATGCTATTATTTTGGAGATATTCAAAATAACTATATGTATACATATGTACCAACAAGCAAAAAATTTATTTTATATTCAATAATAAAATTAATGACATATTTTATACTATTTACAAATTGTGTAGCAATATTATTTAAAAAGTTACCAATTTTAGCTAGTAAATTTAATAGCAAAAAAGAATGTAAGTTTTTTACTAATAACAAAAAATCATTTTGGATATTAGCATTAGTATTTTTTGTATCATACATACCATTCTTTTTAAATTATTATCCTGGAAATGTAAATACAGATAGTGTAGGAAGCTTATATCAAATATCAGGATTATCACCATATAGTAATTTTCAACCAATATTGTACACACTAATACTTGGAGGTCTTTGGAATTTAGGAAAATTGATATTTGGAACTTCAGTAGCTGGAATAGCTGTATATACTATTTTTCAAATGATATGTACAAGTTTAGTATTTTCAACAATTATTTATTATATGGCAAAAAGAAAAGTTAATATAAAATGGAGATTTATTACATTTTTATTTTTGTTTTTAAATCCAATGAATGGTTGGTTTGCAGTAAGATGTGAAAAAGGTATGTTATTCCACCTAAGTTTAATACTTGTTGTAATTGGAATAATTGATATTATACATGAAAGAGAACAATTCTTTAAAAATAAATGGAAACCAATATTCTTTGCAATAATTACAATAATAATGGTATTTTTAAGAAATAATGGAATATATGCTTTATTACTTGCGTTACCATTTTTAGTTTGGGCTTGTAAAAATATATGGAAAAAAGTAGTAGCTTTGTTTGGAATAATATTAGCAGTAGTATTTACAATACAAGGACCAATATTTAAAATGCTAAATATAAATTATTCTAGACCAGGAGAAGTTTTATCAATACCAATGCAACAATATGCAAGAATTACAAAATATGCAGGAGATAGGCTTTCAGATGAAGATAGAGAAATTATAAAAAAATATTTTCCAGTAAGTACAGAAGAATTGACAAGTGAATATTTGCCATGGATGGCAGACCCAACTAAATGGAATTTCTCACCAGAGGAATTTGTAAATGATAAATTTACTTTTATAAAACAATATTTTAAATTTGCATTTAAATTCCCTGTTCAAACAGTATCATCTTTAGTATTAAACACAGGAAATAATTATAGCCCTAATTTTAACATATGGGGAATAATAAGAGATTATGGAACTGAAACACATGATGCTTATGGTACTTTAAGTGAAGCAGATAAAGAAACACTTGATAAATTCTTGAAAGACAATTCTATTGAAGCAGAGCCAATAGTAAGATTTGAATTTTTAGAATCAATAAATAAAGAATTAATAAAAGGAAATATACCAGTTATATCAAATTTATTTAGCAATATAGGGTTCTATTTCTGGATTTTAGTATTATGTTTTGCATATTGTATTTATAAAAAAGAATATAAAAATATAGTAATGCTATTACCAATATTAGGCTTATGGGCAACAACAATAGCAGCACCAATGGTAGATTTAAGATATATATATCCAATGTTCTTAACAGCACCATTGTATATAGGAATAATTATTAGAGATTGTAAATTCAAAGAGGAAGAAGAAAATGGACAAATTAAAAGGATTGAAAAATAAATTTTTAAATAAAGAAGTTATTATGTATGTAATTTTTGGAGTAGCTACAACGCTTGTTAATTTAATAGTTTCTTTTGTATTAGAAGGTATTGTTAAAATAGATGGAGAAATTGCTAGTTTTATTGGAATTATAGCTTCAATTCTATTTGCATATTTTACAAATAGAAAATGGGTATTTAATACAGAGGCAAAAGGAATAAAAGAAAACTTAAAAGAATTTGGGAAATTTATTTTAGGAAGAGCATTTACAATGATAATAGAGCAAGGTGGAGTTATAATACTTTATGGCAATATGAATTTACCATTTATGCCAGTTAAGCTATCTTTGACAATCATTGTAATAATATTGAATTTCTTTTTTAGCAAGTTTTTTGCTTTTTCAAAAAAAGATAAAAATAGTTAGTAAATTAAAAGTAGAGATTAATAAGTCTCTACTTTTTTTCTGTAAAATTATATATGCAAATTATGAACCCAAAATAGTAATGAATTAGAAGATTTTATATATTAATATTTTGTTACTATTTAGCAAAATTTGTAATTGACTTGGAAGGGGTTTTGTGATAATATTTTTTCAGATATAGAATGGGAGGTATTATATGAAAAGATTAGTTCCAATAATGTTAATGATTTTATTAGTAATACAAATATTTGTACCATATATTTCATATGCAGAAGAAAGTTTGAAAAATACAAATACACATAACAATATTGTTTTGAACGAAAAAGAGAATGTAATAGATTCAAACAATAATAATATTAGTGACAAAACAGAAGAAAATGATGTAAATAATAGTAATACTAATAGAAATAATGCAAATAATATGAAGAACAATGAGATAGTAAGTAATAGTAATATAAACAAAGTAGAAAATAATACAACAACTGATAATACAGTAGAAGAGCAAAAAGAAAATAAAGTGGAAGAAGAAAAAATACAAGAAACGGAAAATAAAGAAAAAGAAGAGTTACCAGAAGAAATAAAATTGTTAAAAGAGAATGAAAGATTAGAAGAAGGAACATATAAAATATTAATGGCAACAAATCCAAAACAAAGTTTGACAGTAGATGGAGGAAAAACAGTAAATGGAGCAAATGTGCATTTATGGGAATACTTAGACACACCTCAACAACAATTTAAAATAAAATATGATAAAGAAGGATATTGTGAAATAATTCCAGTACATTCAGAAAAAAGATTAGATGTAGTAGGTTGGGGAAATGAAGCCAATATAGACCAATGGGAAGAAAATGGTGGAAGCGATAACCAAAAATGGATAATAAAGAAAAGTGAAAGAGGAAACTATAATATAGTATCAAAAAGACAAAATTTATATTTAGATGCATACCAATCAAAAATACAAAATGGAACAAATATACAAGCATATGAAAAAAGTGGAGGAAATGGACAAGAGTTTAAATTAGAAAAAATAAAAGAAGAAGAAAAACCACAAAAAACAGTAGAAGAAGGAACATATAAAATAGTAATGGCAATAGCTCCAACTCAAAGTTTGACAATAGACGGAGGAAAGAGAGAGGACGGAGCGAATGTACATATATGGGAATATGTAGATGCTCCACAACAACAATTTAATCTAGTATATGATGGAGAAGGATATTATGAAATAATTCCAGTAAATTCAGGAAAAAGATTAGATGTAGTAGGCTGGGGAAATGAAGCCAATGTAGACCAATGGGGAAGCAATGGAGGAAATGACAATCAAAAATGGCAAATCAAGAAAAGTGAAAGAGGAAATTACAATATAATATCAAAAAGAGAAAATCTATACTTAGATGCATATCACTCAAAAACAGAAGATGGAACAAATATAGAGGTATATGAGAAAAGTGGAGGAAATGGACAAGAGTTCAAATTAGAAAAAATATCTAATAGGAGTGAAAAAACAGTAATAGATGGTAATTATAAAATATCTCCAAAAACAAATAAAAATATAGTAGTCGAAGCTTCAGCAAGTAACAATGATAATAATGGAAAAATACAGATTTGGCAAGATTTTAATGTGGACGCTCAGAAATTAAATGTAATTTATGAAAACGGATATTATAAAATTTCAATGAAACATAGTGGAAAATATTTAACAGTAAAAGATAGTAAAGTTCAAAAAGGAACAGAAATCGTTCAATATGATTGGAATAATGAAGAAAGTCAAAAATGGATAATAAGAGACAATGGAAATGAAAGTATGTCAATAGTTTCATTTGCAAATAATAATTTATCAATAGAAATAAAAGGGAATATAGAAAATGGCTCTATACTTATACTAAATGAAACAAGAAAAATTGATAATCAAGAATTTTCTTTTACAAAATCTTTTAATAAATATATAGAAGAAGGTACATATGGTTGGACAGGATTAAAAGTAAAAGGAAATGGTAAAGGAGGAGAATATTTACCATTTTATAAAATTGGAAATGGAAATAAAAAATTATTTGCTAATTTTTCAATACATGGATTTGAAGACTCTTATAATAGAGATGGTGAAGAATTAACATATATTGCAAATGAATTTTACAATTATTTAAAAGAAAATATAACAGAAGATTTAGTAAATGAGTGGACTATATATATATTACCAATATCTAATCCAGATGGGCAACACAGTGGTTGGACTAATAATGGACCAGGAAGAACTACGGTATATAGCTGGGCTCCTGAAAATAAAGGAATAGATATGAATAGATGCTTCCCAGTAAATTACAAGCCAATGTCAGGAGATAGAAATTATAATGGAAATCAACCATTACAAGCTTTTGAAGCGGAAAGCCTAAGAAACTTTATATTAAACAAAAAAGGAACTCAAAATATTGTATTAGATGTGCATGGATGGCTTAATGAAACAATAGGAGATAATGAAATAGGCAAATATTATAGAAATGAATTTGGCATATCTAATCATATAGGAACATATGGAAGTGGATATTTAATTCAATGGGCAAGAAGTGTTCCAAATACTAGATCAATGTTATTAGAATTACCAGAAGTACAAAATCATACACAGGTAGTTCAAAGAAATTATGCTGATAAATTTATAAATGCGACAATGAAAATGTTAAAAGATTTTTAGAGAGAAAGAGGAAAAATAATGAAAGTATTAATTATAATTCCTGCATATAATGAGGAATTGAATATAGTAAAAACAGTAAATGATGTAACATCAAATACTAATTATGATTATGTAATAATAAATGATGGTTCAAAAGACAAAACAAAAGAAATTTGTGAACAAAATAATTTCAATATTATATCATTACCAATTAATTATGGATTAACAAGTGCAGTACAAGTAGGAATGAAATATGCATTAAATAATGATTACGATGTAGCAATACAATTTGATGGAGATGGACAACATCAAGCTAAAGAACTAAGCAAATTAGTAAAAGAGGTGGAAAATGGAGAAGATATAGTAATTGGATCTAGATTTGTAACAAAATCTAAACCTAAAACTATGAGAATGCTAGGAAGCAATTTAATAACATTTATAACAAAATTAACTACTGGAAAAACAATAAAAGATCCTACCTCAGGAATGAGAGCATATAATCGAGATGCTATAAAAGATTTAGTTTATAATTCTGGACTATCTCCAGAACCTGATACAATTGTATATATGTTAAAAAAGAAGAAAAAAATTAAAGAAGTACAAGTAGAGATGAAAGAAAGAGAATTTGGAGAAAGCTATTTAAAACCATTAAAAGCTATAAAATATATGGTTAGTATGTTTTGTTCTATAATCTTTATAAGATCTTTTACTAAGAATGTTGGAGGTAAGAAATGTCAGTAACATTAAGAGTATTATTAATTATAGGTTCTACAATATCTTTCATATTATGTGTAAGAAAAATAAAAAAATCAGAACTAAAAATTGAAAATTCAATAATATGGCTTTTAGGAAGCTTATTATTGATATTAATGAGTATATTTTCAGATGCGGTTACATGGATTTCAGTAAAACTTGGATTTGAAGCACCTGTAAATTTTGTATGGATGTGTACAATAGGATTTTTATTAATAGAAACGTTTTTAGATAATATAAGAATTTCAAATTTGAATGAAAAAGTAAAAAATTTAAACCATTATATTGCACTTAAAGAAAATGAGGAGAAGAAGGGAAAAGAATAAAATGAAAATAATAAGTATAATAATATATTTAATTTGTTCAGTAGGTGGATTAGTGTTAATAAAAGCAGAGGCAAATAGTGCTACTATTGCAATGCAAAATGGAGTTTTTAATTTGTCAATGGGAATAAAAGCTATATTAGGATTTTTATTATATATTGCTAGTTTTTTGATATATACATTTTATATTATAAAACAATTTGATTTAAGTTTTATATTTCCTATAATTACAGGAATAACTCAAATATTAGTAATTTTAGCAGGAGTATTTTTATTTAAAGAGTCAATAAATACATATGCAATAGTTGGAATATTCTTAATTATTGGAGGAATAACACTACTAAATATAAAATAAATATAGGAGGGTATCTATGAAAAAGTTAGTACCAATAGTATTAGTCATTATGATATTGGCAGTTCAAGTATTTATACCATGTATTTCATATGCTTACGAGATAGTAGAAGAAAATAAAACGCATAATAATATAGAAACAGAAAAAGAAGAAAATAAAATCGAAAATAAAGTTGAAGGGAATACTACTAATAAAATAGAAAACAATACAACAACTGAAAACAGTATAAATCAAAATAATACAAATAAAACAGAAAGTAATAACATAATAAACAACAATACAAATAAAATAGAAAGTAACACAACAACTGATAATACAGTAGAAGAGCAAAAGGAAAATAAAGTAGAAGAAGAAAAAATACAAGAAACAGAAAATAAAGAAAAAGAAGAGTTGGCCGAAGAAATAAAATTGTTGAAAGAGAATGAAAAATTAGAAGAAGGAACATATAAAATATTAATGGC